>Ga0074044_10000009_pt1 | contig 200545 bp, 164 predicted proteins | sample BogForMeECP23OM1_FD_94443 | JGI IMG/M metagenome (GOLD analysis project Ga0074044, IMG submission 94443) | Bog forest soil microbial communities from Calvert Island, British Columbia, Canada - Bog Forest MetaG ECP23OM1 | ecosystem: Environmental > Terrestrial > Soil > Wetlands ...
ATAAAAAATACATTATCGAGTCGATGAGTGGCGGCATCGGTCTGATCGACTGTGATAACGACGGCAAGCTCGACATCATCACCGTCAACGGGTCGACTGTCGAGCGCTACCGCCAGGGCGGTGATCCGATGATCACGCTCTATCATCAGGATGCCGACCTGAAGTTTACCGACATCACTAAGGCCGCGGGGCTTACCCGCAAGGGCTGGGGCATGGGCGTAGCGGTCGCGGACTACGACAACGACGGATTGCAGGACATCTACGTCACCGGCTTCGGCGGCAACGCGCTTTATCACAACCTGGGCAATTGCAAGTTCGAAGATGTGACGGAAAAAGCTGGAGTCGCCGGCGGCGGTTTCAGCACCGGCGCGGCATGGGCCGACTACGATCGCGATGGCCGTGTCGATCTCTTCGTCTCGCGCTATGTGCACGTCGACATCGACAAGCTGCCGGAGTTCGGCAACGATCCGCGCTTTTGCCGCTTCAAGACTGTGATGGTGCAGTGCGGGCCCTGGGGCATGTCCGGCGAATCGGATTTGCTCTTTCACAACAAGGGCGACGGAACCTTTGAAGAAGTCTCCAAGAAGGCCGGAGTGGACGATCCCCATGCCTACTACGGTCTGGGCGCGACCTGGGGAGACTACGACAACGACGGTTGGCCCGATCTTTATGTAGCCAACGACACCGGTCCAAATTTTCTATATCACAACAAGCATGACGGAACTTTCGAAGACATCGGCCTCCTCTCCGGTAGCGCGCTGAGCGGAGACGGCCTGCAGCAGGGTTCGATGGGCGTTGACTGGGGCGACTATCTGCACGAAGGTCGTTTGTCGATGCTGGTCACGAATTTTACCGAGCAGGGTTCGACGCTTTACCACAACATGGGCAACGACAGCTTTGCTGATGTGAGCGTGCGCGCGAAGATTATGAAGCCAACTTATCCGCTGGTCAGCTGGGGTACGGCGTTCTTCGATATGGATAATGACGGCTGGCTCGATATTTTCATTGCCAGCGGCCACGTCTACCCACAGGTTGACAATATTGCTGGCTCGGCGCAGTACCGCCAACCCCTTGTGCTGTTGCGCAATCGTCGAGACGGAACCTTCGAAGACGTGTCTTCTGCTCTGGAGGCGTTGCCGTTGAAATCGAGGCGTGGCGTCGCTTTTGGTGACATTAACAATGATGGCAACGTGGACATCGTAGTGCTCAATGTGGGAGAACCGCCGTCACTTCTTCTGAATCTCGACCAGAGTTCGAACCACCGCGTCCTGTTCAAGCTCGTAGGAACGAAGAGCAACAAGGCGGCGATCGGTGCGCGCGTCACCGCGAAAGCCGGATCGCTCACGCAGTTCGACGAAGTGCGCGGCGGTGCGAGTTATCTTTCGCAGAATGACTTGCGGCTGCATTTTGGTTTGGGCAACAACGACAAAATGAATGAGGTCACAGTCCGCTGGCCGAACGGCGAAACCGAAATCTTGCGCGACGTGGCTGCAGATTTTATATACACAGTCGTCGAGGGCGCGGGAATTCAAGGAAAAGTGGCGTTGTCTCCCTTGCCCGGTTCGTTCGTCCATTGAAGTTCGCCGCGCGCCACCTGTTAAGGGTCGTGGACTGAGCCCACGGTTCCCAGTCGTTGTTTGCCAGGACCTCAGAATCCGATCACGCGAATCAGGAATCCGGCGATTGCTGCGCCTGCCAAAGGTCCGAATACAGGGATTGGAGCGTAGCTCCAGTCTGAGCCTCCTTTTCCGGCGATGGGCAACACGGCGTGAGCAATGCGCGGCCCTAAGTCGCGTGCGGGATTGATCGCATATCCAGTGGTCGCGCCCAGCGAAAGACCAATTCCCCAGACTAAGGATGCGACAAGGTACGGCCCCAGCCCCGCGCCCACTCCATTGGCTGAAACCTCCTTCGAAAAGATCGCGGCAATTACGAACACCAGCACCAGGGTCGCCAGGATTTCGCTGACGAGATTCCATGCGGCGCTCCGAATCGCCGGGGCTGTGCAGAATATGGCCAGTTTCGCCGCGGGATCCGGCGTTTCCTTCCAGTGCGGTCCGTATTGCAGCCAGACGAGAATCGCGCCGGCGAAGGCGCCCAAGAGCTCCGCCAGAGCGTTCGTTGCCAGGCTCGCGTAGTTTCCCGATGAAACCGCAAACCCGACGGCGACTGCGGGATTGAGATAGGCGGCCTTGCTTCCGCAAGCTACCGCTGTGAATACGCCGGCCATGACGGCAAAGGCCCAGCCGGTTGTGATCACCATCCAACCCGCGCCTTCGGCCTTCGATTTCTTCAGCAGCACGGCGGCAACGACGCCATCGCCCAAGATAATCATTACCAGGGTGCCCAGGAATTCTCCGAGAAACGGTGAACCCATTTTCAGTTCTCCTCGCTTTGTCGCCCGCTTGTAATGGCCTTGGGGACAAATCACATCGACGAATGACATCTACAAATTCACTCTGCTGTTTACTCGTCCAGCCAGTCGAACGAACGCGTCACGGCCTTTTTCCACGACTTATAGAGCTGGTCCCGCGTCTTATCGTCCATGTTCGGGTTCCAGGTCTGGTCAACCGCCCAATTCGCGCGAAGATCGTCGATGTCTTTGTAAAAGCCAACCGCAAGGCCGGCGGCGTAAGAGGCTCCGAGCGCGGTCGTTTCCTTGATCACCGGACGAACCACCGGGAGATTCAGAATGTCGGATTGAAACTGCATCAGGAGATCGTCTTCCACCATTCCGCCATCGGTTCGCAGAACCTTCAGCTGAATCTGGGAATCTTTCTCCATGGCCTCAAGCACCTCGCGCGTCTGGAACGCCGTGGCTTCCAGAACGGCGCGCGCCAGGTGGGCTTTGTTGGCATAACGGGTCAAGCCAGTGATTACCCCTCTCGCGCTTGCCTTCCAATAGGGCGCGTACAATCCGGAAAACGCGGGAACGAAATATACGCCGCCATTGTCTGTCACAGTCCGCGCCAAGACCTCGACGTCCGAACTCTGCTGAATTATTCCGAGGTTATCGCGCAGCCACTGCACCAACGCGCCGGTGATCGCGATGCTTCCTTCGAGCGCGTATTGCGCGGGCTTGTCCCCGAACCTGTAGGCCACAGTAGTGAGCAGGCCAAATTTGGAATGGATCAGTTTCGTGCCGGTGTTTTCGAGCATGAAGCAACCGGTGCCGTACGTATTTTTTGCTTCGCCGGGATTGAAGCAGGTCTGTCCGACGAGAGCCGCTTGCTGGTCGCCGAGAATTCCTGCGATCGGAACATCCTTGACCGCATCGAGCCGGGCCTGGCCGTAGACTTCGCTGCTCGACACGATCTTTGGGAGCATGTTTTCCGGGATGCCATAAGTCGTCAGCATCTCCTTGTCCCATGCAAGTGTGGCGAGGTTTATCAGCTGCGTGCGGCTGGCGTTGGTCACGTCCGTTACATGCACGCCTCCCTGCACGCCGCCGGTGAGATGCCAAACCAGAAAGCAGTCGATGTTTCCAAAGAGCAGATCGCCGGCCTCGGCCGCTTCCCGCGCTCCCGGAACATTGTTGAGGACCCAGCGAATCTTCAGCCCGCTGAAGTATGTGGCCAGGGGAAGTCCTGTCTTCTCTCGAAAACGATCCTGGCCGCCGTCGCGCGAAAATTCGGCAACCGCGTCACCGACCCGCGTATCCTGCCAGACCAGCGCGTTATACACCGGCCGTCCGGTTTTGCGATTCCAGACAATTGTGGTTTCGCGCTGATTGGTGATTCCAATCGCTGCCAGATCCTTGGGGCGAAGGTCTTTCGCGGCCATGGCCGCGGCTATAACTTCCTGGGTCCGGCGCCAGATTTCATCCGGATCGTGCTCGACCCAGCCGGGCTTCGGAAATATCTGTTCGTGCTCTTTCTGGGCTACGGAGACAATCCGCCCGGAATGGTCAAACACGATAAAGCGGGTGCTTGTGGTTCCCTGATCGATAGCGCCGAGATATGACTTCACTTTGTCGCCTCCTCGCTGACACGGTCCTGTACGAGCGCTGATGAATCGGCCGGCAATCCGGCCAGTTGAATCAATCGGCTGATTCTGTTCGCGTATTCTTCCGCCGAAGAGCGCTCGAATTCGGCGCTCCATCCCAGTTCGCGCGCGAGAATTGCCGCCGTTGGAACAGCAGCGCTGAAGGCTGCCCGCCAGCTGAAGAATTGCAAACCGGTGCGCCGCATCAAAACGTCTTCGATCGTGACGGCCATTTCGTTGCGCGCGGAGTAAGCGACTTCGGCGCGCAGAGGCGCAAATCCGGGAACGATCGGCCCGGCCAACTTCGGATCGCTCTTGGCTAGCTCAAGGACCTTCGTTGCGTTCGTGCCGAATTTCTGGGTGAGGTGTTTTGCCGTCTGTTCTGGTAGGCCGTAGTCCCGCACTAGGGACCTCCAGTATTCCGGGGTGTAATCCTTGGAGCCGTACAGCGGATGATCGACAGTCACGCCGGGAGTAGGCTTCGATCCCATGGACTTCTGGACTGCATTGATGGTGTCTTCGGCCATGGCGCGATGCGTCGTCCACTTGCCGCCCATGATGCTAATCAATCCGCTGGCCGCATCGACTTCTACTTCGTGATCGCGCGCCAGTTTCTTCGTATCGCGCGCCCCCGGGGCGGCTACAAGCGGCCGCGCGCCCGCGAAGCCGCTGACAATCTGCTCGGGACGAACCTGCGTTCCGAAATAGCGGTTGATGTGGTGTAAGAGGTATTCGACATCCTCTTTGGAAAGGTACAGCTCATCCTCGGGCGTGACTTCCAGTTCCGTGGTGCCGATCAGCAGCCGGTCAAACCATGGAACCGCGAACAGAACGCGGCCATCGTCTGTTTTCGGAATCAATAAAGCGTCTTTCGTCGGGAAGACCTCGAGAGGGAGCACGATGTGCGCCCCTTTGCTCAGCCGCATGCGGCTGGGAGCTCCCGGCGTGGCCATTTCGCGAATCGAATCCGCGTGCGGACCCGTGGCGTTCACGAACCGCCGGGCACGAACTGTAAATCGGCTCTTCGACCATCGATCTTCCACCTCCACGCTGTCCAACTTTCCACTGGAGTCCTTGTGAAGGCCGACCACACGGGCATAATTCAGCGCTTCGCCGCCGGACGCGACAAAGGTATTGACGAGAGCCATGTCGTACCTGGCGTCGTCGAACTGGCCGTCGGCATAGGCGATGCTTCCGATAAAACGGTCCCGGGCCAGGCCGGGCATTCGCTTCATCGTCTCGGCCTTGTTGAGGAATCTGCTGGGGAAAAGGCTGTCTTTCCCCGCGATCCACTCATAGAGCTTCATCCCGAATCCCATGTATCCGACGGTGAACCAATCGGGGCAGGGAATCATGAATTCCAACTGGCGGGAAAGAAACGGTCCGTTGTGCAGCATGTGAATGCGCTCGTGAAGCGCACGGTTCACCACTTCGTACTGCGCGGGATCGAGATGCTTTACCGCTTCCTCGAGGTAGCGAACTCCACCATGAATGATTTTGGTCGCGGCAGTAGAGGCTCCGCTCCCGAAATCTGATCCCTCAAGCAGAACCGTGTTCAGGCCGCGCAATTGCGAGTCGAGCGCCGAGCCTGATCCTGTCGCCCCGGCTCCGATGACGCAGACGTCGAATGTTTTTGTGACGATGCTCTCCAGTGCCTCGCGACGACTCTTCACAGGTCCTCTCTTTCCTTTAACAGGCGTCCATCTACAAGCGGCTTCATCAAAACAACACGCTGACTCGAAATCCCAAAATGCTGGCGTTCCCGCTCTTCGGATTCGCCCCCAGGCTCCAGTAGTGCTGATAATCAGGTTGCAGCACCCACCAGGGAGTGATCTGAAACAGGTACGTCAACTCCATAGCCTTTTCCGATCCGAGAACCGGGAGACCTTGATTGAAGTACGCCGCATTGAAGGTGTCGCTGATTTTGCTGTAGATCAAGGACGCGCCCAGCGAATCGCTGGCGCGATGCGGAAGCAGCCCAATATAGCGAGCGCCGAGTGTTGTCTCCGAGTTCAGCTTGTCCACATCAGTCGGGCTGTAATAATACGTGAAAAACGAGTCGAGCCCCTGGCTCGAGCCGGCCAGAGGTCGATACACCGCCTGATTGGCCATCACGTACACGAGATAGTTTCCATGACTGGTAACTTGGGTAAGAGGATTGGTGAACTGGCCGCTGTTATAAGTCGCGCCCACTCGATAGAAGCCGGGATATGTCTTTTCCCTCACGTCCTTCTGCGGGTCGGCCGCATGCGTGACAACCCCCGCTTCGTATATTCCTTCTCCGTTGTTCTTGATCGCGAAGTGGAAGCCGTTCGTGTCCTGCGCGTAGGGATTGCGGTTGGCCGCGGTGATCGCCGCTTTTACGTAAAAATGAGGATTAGGAACCACGCGGATTTCAGCAGCGGGAGTCGCCGCCGGATCGAACGATTCATACACATTCGCAAAAAGATTTCCCAATGCGTAATCGATGGGCTCTTGCAGGAACGAACCGCCGTAGGGCTGAATACCGTAGAAGTCTTGTCCGGCGAACTGCCCTGCTTTCAGAAATAGTTTTCCGTTGAAAAGCCCCTGCTGGAGCCAGAAAGAGTCCAGGCGTGTCGCGTGCGCGCTGACGAGCCCGCTTGGGTTGGCGAGAGCACCCAGGTCTGCTCCCAGGTTGGCGCCGAATTGCCAAAGGCCCGTGACATGAAACGTGAGTCCATTCCAGCCTTTAAGTTTGCCGAAATCAATATCCATCGTGCCGCGCAGGCGGCCCCAACCGGTGTAGTAATTCTTCGGGCCGCCGCTGACGTTTGCCAGCAGCTCCGCGCTGTAGTGGAAATCAAACGTGACGCCGCGCTCCGCCAGCTTGCTCCGTTCTCCACCCCAATCGCCGAATGCATAGGGCCGCGTCATCAGGTCGCCGAGAAAGGAATTGGGAGTGGAAAGGCTGGCGGATGTGGTTTGAGCGGAGCCGCGGGAGGGAATTCCGAGAATCACCAGTACCACAAGAACTACGAGCCGATTAAGAATAAACACACAGGGCTGACTGAGAACAGCTCGTGCGATTTTTGGGTTTCGCTCGGTGCATGTCAACCTCCAGCTAATGCTTGAACCTTCGAACCAACCGCTGGCTTTCGATTCCGTGTGCACGATCCCGTACCCCTGTGCCGCGTCTTGGCGACGGCTGGGACCGATGCAAATACGGGGCCATTCGTAATTCCTTGTGGCAGCACGTCTTAGACATCCAGTTCGAGTCGGTGTTCTGGCTAGTGTCGAAAGATCGTCTCGGAGTCGACAGTTTCGAGTTACGCGAAATCTTGCGTTCGGGCGCAGAAGGTCCCGACTGCAGCACGACTCTGAGAGATTGCCGGATCTTTATTTTGCAACGCGACGGTGGTCGCTCTACTAATTTTGTTTTGAATTGACGCTGTCCTACCCGACCCCAGGACCGACGTGAAGGATGATTCTGGACGTGGCTCATCGTCCGGCGCCAGCTAAGGTTTCAGCAGCGACTTCCCGTAATCAACCGGAATGGCGAAATTCGATCCGCCAAACTCGCGCACCATGGCGAAGTTAATGCCGATCACTTTGCCCTGGTTGTTGAAAAGCGGCCCGCCTGATCCGCCCGAAGTCGTCTGGGCGTCGTAGACAATCTTGTCGGCCAGCACGTCGCCGATGTGTCCCTGCGTAGTGGTGGGCCGTATGAGATTGCGGCGGGCGAGTTCTTCCATTACCCGATCGGGATCGCCGTTGGTCGCCGTCGCGATGGACTGGAGCGTTTCAGCCCCCGCTCGCGCCAGAATCGCATCCAGAGCAGTGGGATAACCGAGCAGCACGACGGGCCCTCCACTGACCGCCGATCCGCGGCCATCGGCAAGGGCAATCTGTTTAATTCCCAGCGCTGAAACATTTCCTTTCACGACCGCAACGTCCGCAGCAGAGGAAATCTTCTCCGTGCTGATGGCAATGCCGCGTGGGACGCCGGGGAAATACGCCATCATTTCTGCGGCGACCGGTTCAAGGCCCTGATTGACCATTTCCTTTAAATCCTCGTTCTGCCACCAGGGCTCAGCCACGTGATGATTGGTAAGGATTTGTCCGCTGGCCGAAGCGAGAAACCCGGTGCCAAAAACGTCGAGGTGCACTTCCGGACCGCTACCGGTAAGGCTCAGGAGCGGGTTGTTGTGTTCGTCGGTTGTGGGCTCGCCGTTGAGCGACATCCCAGCGTAGTGCAATCGCAATCCGGTGACGTGGTCACGGAAGGCGACCACAACATGGATAAGACAGACGCTCGGCTCGTAAGACTGGATGATGGTTTGCGCGACCTTGCCCTCGGTCTCGAGTTTCTGCAGGCGATTGTCTACTTCGGCAAGTTGATTCTGCAGGGCGGATGGATTTTCCGCCTTGCCGGCTGCAATCTGCGATCTCAGCTCGGCGCTCTTCTTCTGGAGCTGAAGTTCCTGCGGATCGTTCGCATTCGAGCTCGCATTCGATGGAGCGCCGTGATCTTCCAGTGCCCGCCGCGAGCGCTCCATCAACTGTTGTTGCGTCAGCACGCCGGTCTGCAGTCGAGTAATGGCCGCGTAGACCCGCGTATTCTGCTCCTGGGTACGACGGTAGAAGAAGATAAAGATTACCGCTGCAACGAGCAGCACGGCGGCTGCCGCCAGTCCGCCAACCTGCAACGTCCGCCGTTCTTCATTGACTGCCGTGTTGACCGCGCTCACAACCTGCTGGGCTGAGGCCCGATTGTCTTCGGCACTGCGCAGACGCTCTTGAAGTTCGTCGGCGAGATACTTGTTCCGAAGCTGGGAACGGACCCGCGACAACAATTCGTGTGAGTCAAAGGGCACCGACAGCACATCGTCAGCCCCGAGATCCAGTCCCCGCGTGCGCTCGGCCGGTCCTCCCGGGGACAGCATCAGAACCCGTATGTTGTCAGTTTGTTGGGAACCTTTGATTTCGGAAAGAAGGTCGCAGCAATCGAGTTGGGGCGGATCGGCGCCCAGGATAATGATGTCAGGATCGAAGGCAAGGACAGCCTTCATGCCGTCGCGATAGTCGGTTGAGACTTCGAATCCCGCATCGCTCAGCGCCCGGACGATCTTCTCCCTGAGGCTATCGTCAGTTCCCGCGACCAATAATTTTCCAGCTTTGGAGTTCATAGCCCTCGTTTCTAATTCCTAGGATGGTTTCGGACCGCGGCAGGATTCACTCTGGCCGTATCGGCGCCGCTTTTTTGCGCCGGAAGAACAGTTGGTAACGAAAAAGAAACTGATCAGACTCTCTGCCGGCCGGATGCGTCGGAAATGATGATTTCACGGCGGCCACAGCCCTCAAAATCAGCAATCCGGAAGCCAGGAAGCCGCTGGGAAATTTAGAGAGTGTCCTTTGCAGTCCGGCCTCCGTGGGTTGCCTCCCAAGAATTCCGGCAGACTGCCGAACTAACGGTAACGGAGATCCCGCGCCAGCGAATCCCTACATTTTATGATTGTTCTGTACCACTTTCGGAGTCTCGCCGGGGTGTCATCAGGTTCGCATTCACCGACCGAGCAACGCTGTCACTCGGGTCTCAAGCGACCGACTCTTCCGTCACGGCAAGCGGACACACTGGAGGATGGTCGCACTCACACGCAATCTCCACGTCTTCCGATCCCGCCTCCTTGCAACGTTGACCGCAATATTTTTGTCCTGCAGGTACCTGACAACGGCAGGGGATATGGGCACAAGTTTTGAGTTCAGTATTCGACATCTCATCTCCAATCATTTCCGGATTCTTCCTCGGCATCCGGAGCCTTTTGCGTTACAGAAACCTATCCCGCCGCTTCCTCTGACACTTCCGGAACGTCTTCTTCGACCAGCAGGGGACGTTCCGAGGGCTCTTGTGCTTTTGAAACGCTGGTGGAATGCAGGGGCTGCCGAAAGAGCCGAATCGCGACGAATATCCACACGAGCGTGATCACAAAGCTTACCCAGGAGAACGAGCGAACCGTGAAGTGGAGCGTGGTTCCGACAAAGATTACGGCGGCCTGCAGCACATCGCCCAATCGAACGCAAAACGTTTCGATAGCGGCGTTCGCCTTGTACTTGGCCTCGCGCGAAGTGGGCAACAGAAGCGCCTGCCTCACAGTGTTCTGCAGGGAGTAGTTCGTGGAATTCTCGCCAATCTTAAAGATGCGCACAACGCCCAGCACGGGATAGACGACTATAGACAGAAACGTGGCCAGCGAAAGCGCTGGGAGAACGAACAGGGAAGCGCGTACTCCGATGCGTTTGAAGATACGGGAGACCAGGAATCCCTGAGTCAGAAAAGTGAAAAGATTGATCCACCAATAGTAGTTCGCGTAGAAGGCACCGATGTAGGCTTTTCTCGCCGTCATAGCCGTGGCCGCAGTGCCGACGACGTCGTTCGCATGAGCCAGCAGCAATTTCCCAAAAATAAAGTCGCCCGAGCCGATGACGATGTTGAGCAAGACGGTGAGAAGGGCAATCAGACGCAGGTAGGGATCCGAAAGGATCAACTGAAATCCCCCAGCCGTGCCGAGGGGTTCGGCATCCTTCTTTTTCTGCGTTTCGCCTGTCCGGTTCGTGATCACGCGTCCGGCCAGACGAGACATCAGCGCACAGATACACAGGGCGACCGCGGAGATGAGCATCATATTGTACGGACCAACCGACCCCATCAGCTTGCCGGCGGCCCACGCCCCACCCACTGCGCCGAGAGATGCGCCCACTCCCAGCACCGGAAACAGCCTCTTCCCCTGCTCTTCGCTGAACAGATCACTGGCAAACGCCCACAACTGTGCCACGATAAAGACATTGAAAATTCCAACCCAGATGTAGTACACCACGCCTTCGCGAATTCCGGCACGCCCCAAAAAATAGAAAATGATGAGGTTCGAGGCAAAAAACAGGGTCGTCCACCGGATGAGGCGATTCCGGTTGAGGTGCGTGGCGATCCATCCATACAGCGGGACAACCGCAAGCAAAACAACTGCCTGTGCGGCCGATGAGTAGGCTTTGACCTCAGCCCCGCTCTCCGCCAGGATCAGGGATTCCCGCACGGTCTTCAACAAGTAGTAAGCGGCCAGAAGTAGGGCGAGATTAAGCGTGAGAAGCAAAACTCCCACGCTTTCGCCTGGTCGCACATCACTGAGGACTGAGAGCAGCCGCTCCAGTGGACTTTTTTCCGTCGTAGCGATCATCGTGCTTTGGCCTTGCTTCCAATTCCGTCGGTAGGTGAGCCGTTCGGCGACTTGCCGAGTATGACGCCAGAGCCGGATTGCACACAAACCCGCAACACACCAGCATGGCAGATGCCAAAGCCGTCAGCTCGCCGCATGCACTCAAGATTGGTTGTGGTTTAGAGGTTCCGGGAGGCAATGCAGCGCCCGTCCCGCAGGTTAGTCGAGTGATGCGAGGGACATTCGACAGGTGTCGAGCATTTGCCACCCGGTGAGACCGATGTCATCTCACTCTCACATTTCAACTCTTGACACCTTGACTAATGAAGTTCCCTTCGTCACCTGTTGACACGTGCCAAGATTTCCCTCGTCACTCCCTTGCAGCCGAACGATTCGGTCCTAGGTTTTTCGTTTAAATGCACGCAAAATCAATCCCTTGGCTCGTGAGGGGTTTGGCATGCGGCTTGCTTTGGAAGTGGCGATGGGAGCAGCGAGCTTTTCATTGCTGGAACAAATGCGGACGATGAACACCAAGCGCAGCTTCATGATGAACGTAGCGACCTTCTCCTTGAGCTGCGTCGCCAGAATGATTCATTTCGTTTTCCGTCGCGGGCTTGACGACTCGCTATCAGGCAACCGGATTCTCGCCGAAGCATTGGGAGAGGAGCGTGCGACGTCCAATCACTCTTCCTGGGGGAGACCCGGGCTTCGAGTCGATTCTGGTCGCCCAAAGCTTCTCACCGTGCGGGAGCTTCTTTATCTTTCGTTCGTGCTCGCCTTTCTCGTGATCTGCACCCGCGGAGTTCGAGCCCAGGACAACTCGGGACCGCCCGACCCTCCGCTCACCCGCACAGACGACATTGCGGCCGCCGAGAAGGCAAAAGCAGCACACCTTGTCCCGCAAACCCCGCCCCACGGCGAACAGGTCTTCGTCGAGATCGAAAAAAGGGTGATCGACCCGCTGTTCGCGCCCCCCAACGGTCTGGGTGTAACAGTAGGCGGCCTGCCGACCGGCGCCGGATTTTCCCTGGGACCGCAGTACGCCCGCCGTGACCTGCTCCGCGACAACCTGGTTAGCGACACCTACGTCGTGGGGTCGACTAAGCTCTGGTGGCGCGGACAAACCTCCCTCGAAGCTCCGTCGCTGCTGAAAGGTCATCTAAGCCTCAGGCTCGATGCCGCCTACGAGAACGCTGCTTCGGTTTGGTTCTACGGTGAGGGACCGAACAGCTCCGAGAACGGGAAGAGCAATTTCCGTCGCGAATTCACCACGCCGCATTTCGAAACTGCCGTTCATCTGGGCGGCAATCGGCTTGTGCTGGGTTACCGCATCGGCGGCCTGCTGGCGCACATCGGCCCCGGCCGCTTGTCCGATCCCACGACCACCGTTTACGCCGGCGACAACGTTCCGGGACTCGAGCAGCAATCCCACTTCATTACCGGAACTGGATTTGTCAATCTCGACTTCAGGAAGCCCGGATTCAGCAATCCGTCTGGCTTCAAGCTCGATGCGGAGAACACGCAATTCTGGGACAAAACCTGGAACGCGTATTCCTTCGATCTCCTCGCGACCCAGGCGGAATATGACTTCACCTTCGCCAACGGGATGCATGCTCTCGCATTCCGCGCCCGCAACGAGACGACCTTCGTCCAGGGCAACAATCAAGTCCCGTTTTATCTGCAACCCACGCTAGGCAATTCCGACGACCTGCGCGGCTATGACCGCTACCGGTTCTATGGAAACGGCGCCTCGCTGGTGACCGGCGAATATCGCTGGTCGGTGGCCGAGACGCTGGAGATGGCAATTTTTGGCGACGGCGGCAATGTTTACATGAGGCCCGGTCTGATCGGGGTCCGCGACGCGCGGGGCGATGGCGGCATTGGCTTCCGCTTCAAGAACAAGCAGGCAACATTCATGAGATTCGATATTGGCTTTTCGCCGGAAGGAGTTCACCTGTGGTTCGTCTTCAATCCAGTCTTCAACAAGCTGCCGCGTGCATTCTAGCGGGCCTGGTGTCGGCAGGATGCGCCGCGGCGCAGAGCCCGCGCTTTCTTCCAGACGACCCGATCGCACGTGTTCCTGAGGTTCCGATGGCCTATCCGGCGAAAGCGCAGGACGTTGATGAGATTTACGACTTCGCCACGAACTCGATGCGCTACAAGACGCCGGTGCCCACTCCGTCACTGGGCATCAACACTGTGGGGGAAGTTCCAGATTCAAGTTGGTTCACCAATCGCGATCTTCAACACATGACTCGCGAACAGTTGCAGCGCGGACCGCGGAACACCGGTGGACCCGTTCCGCCATTTACGGTCGTAGCGGCGAAGACTGACGGAGTCTCGCCCGGTTTTCGCATGATCGACGTAGCCGGCCACACCTACTTCGTGAAGGCTGATCCCCCTTCCAATCCGGAGATGGCGACGGCCTCCGACGTTGTGGGATCTCTTTTTTTCTACGCCCTCGGCTACAACGTGCCTGAGAATTACATCCTCATTACACAACCGGAGCAGCTTCAGCTCTCTCCCAAGGCCAGCATCACCGAGCCCTCGGGCAAGAAGCATCCGATGCGGGAGAAAGATTTCCAGAGGGTCATGGATCTGGTTCCGCGAATGGCGGACGGACGCGTTCGCCTGATGGCAAGCCTGAGCATCAACGGCAAATTGATGGGGCCGCATCTCTATCGTGATACGCGCTCCGACGATCCCAATGATCTGATTCCGCACCAGCAGCGCCGTGATCTGCGCGGTCTGGAGGTATTTGCCGCGTGGCTCAACCACACCGATGCGAAGTCTGTGAACTCGATGGATGCCCTGGCAGGCACGGACGCCGACGCGCGCATGGTGCATTACCTTCTCGATTTTGGAGCGCTCTTCGGCAGCGATAGCACGATCGCCAAGGATCCCCGTCACGGTCGCGAGTTCACCTTCCCCACCAGTCACGCGCAACTGAAGCAGGTCGCTACATTCGGGCTCGACTTTCCGGACTGGCAAACAGTCCACTATCCGGGAGACCTCAGAGCTGCGGGGAACTTCACCGCTGAGGCCTTTGATCCCATCCAGTGGAAGGAAAATTATCCCAACCCGGCATTTCGAGCGATGCTTCCGGCAGACGCCTATTGGGCTGCTAAGAAGGTGATGGCTTTCAACGACGACGACATTCGCGCCATCGTCGAGCAAGGGGACTTCAGCGATCCGAAGGTAGTCGATTACATTACAAAGACTCTGATCGCGCGCAGAGATGCTGTCGGCCGCGCCTGGTTCCAATATGCGCTGCCGGTGGACGAACTGCGCATTGAGAATAACGAATTACATTTCGAAAATCTGGCGGTTCGATACGGTTTTGCGAAAGCTCCGTCCTATCGCTATGAGTGGTTCAGCTTCGACAATCAATCTGGCGGGAAAAAGGTTGTCTCGTCTGCCTCTTCGACTCAGGTGCCCTCAGAACTCGCAAATGGCCCCAAGGATGGCTATGTCGGATGCACAATCACCAGCGAGGGCAGACCGGATTTGGCAACCACCGCATATTTCCATGCAGAGAACGGAACCTGGAGACTGGTGGGCATCGATCGCAAGACCAATCCGCCGAGCTTGCCGTAGAGTTCTAGCCCAGCAGAACTTCTCCGGCAGGCGTCTTGCGGAAGCCGTGAAGCACTTGCCCATTGCTGTCCACGAGTCGAATCACCATCCGTTCCCGATTCACTTCGATGTGCGTAAATCCGGCAATCTTCAGTCCATACGGCCCGCGGGCCGCGGGATTCCGTTTCAAATTGCGCAACTTCGCTCCCCCTCCGCCGGAGATTACGTAGGAAGTAGGACTGGATTCGAACTCCAGGTGTTGCAGGTCATGGTCATGACCGCACAGGTAGAGGTGGATTTTTCGCTGGCGCAGGAGCGGCTCCCAGTCCTCGATCAAACTCGGCGTATCGCCGTGATCGCCGTTGGAAAATACGGGGTGGTGCGCGATAACGGCCGTGTACAGTGCGTTCGACGTTTTGGCAAACTCGCTGCGAAACCAAGAGTCCTGCGCTTCCTTCTCCGCTCGCGTCATAGTCGGGGTGTGGAAAAGAAAGCCTCGGTGCGGAAAGTTGCTGTCGAGCGCGATCCACCGGATCAACGGATCACGTTCCGGAAACCAGAAGCTGTACCATTTCGCTGGCATCGTCCAGCGCGACTTTCCGGTCGTTGCATACTCAAGCTGCGCTTCGGCCTTGCTTTCCGGACGGTTTTCGTAGTCGTGATTTCCCAGCACGGCGTAGCACTTGCCGGGAAACGCGCCCGCGGGATAGACGTCTTCAAACTGCTCTTTCCATCGGGTCGAACGCGCGCCTCCCGATAGCGACCCGTACCAATTGTCTCCGAGCAGCAGCAGGTTCTCTACCCGGATGTCGTGTTTCGCAACGTATTCCTGCATGGCTCGGGCTACCGCCCGCTGCTGGCGTTGAGAACCCCCGTCTCCCCAATCGCCAATCGCAAAAAGATGGTGGGCACCCGGCGCGAACTCGATCTCGGTTCCGACGCCATTGGCAAAGACGCTATCCAGCCTGTGGCCCAGGGCCAGTGCGGAAAAGTAAAAGCTCTGTTTGAGGAATTCGCGGCGTGAATATTGCGGGCTCATCGTCTTAAGATACTATCCACTCGTTGACTGGATTTGGTGGCCGTTGCCGTTCGATTGACTGTCGTCAAGATCGAGATGCGAGCGGCTATCCGTATCGGCAACGGTGTGCGGGCACGCGAATGACCGTCCGGAGCCTTCTGTCCTGTCAGCTGTCATGCTGTCAAGTGTCAACTCCTCATAACGGACTGTTTGGCATGACGTGCGCATTCCATCGATTTGCAGAGCGAAACAGTTGGAACTTCGAATGCTTAAGAAAGACGGTATTTCGGGAGTTGAGCATTTTCAGCAGCGCATCTCTAAATTGAGCATCTCAGGGGGAGAGAGACGGCATGGGCGGAGCGCTTCCAGAAGTCTACCTGGCGCGGCACGGTAACACGGCCTGGACGGCCACGGGTCAGCACACCGGCCTTACCGATCTGCCTCTAACTCCAGACGGTGAAGAAAATGCCCGGCTCCTTGGACAAAGGCTGAAGGGCATGACGTTCGCCAAGGTATTTACCAGCCCGCTGCAGCGCGCCGCGCGGACCTGTGAACTGGCTGGATTTGGGGCCGTGGCCGAAACCGATCCTGACCTGGTGGAGTGGGACTACGGCGAATATGAGGGCCTTCGCTCCGACGAAATCCTTCGCAAGCGTCCTGGCTGGCAGCTGTTTCGCGACGGGGCCCCGGGCGGCGAGTCGCCGGCCGAAATCAGCGCGCGGGCGGATCGTGTGGTCAAGCGGGTTCGCGCAATTCCCGGTAACGTTCTGCTTTTTTCCAGCGGACACATCATTCGAGTGTTGACGGCCAGTTGGCTGGGCCTCGACCTGGTGTCTGCGGGAAAGTATTTTCTTCTCAATCCGGCCAGTCTGAGCGCGCTCAGTTACGAACACAATCTTTCCCAGCCGGTGATCCGGCTCTGGAATGATGACCATTACGTGGTTCCGTGAATCGGGTCTTAGTTCACGTTCATTGCGAATCGGATCCGTGGGCCGAATCGAGACGGGAGACGCAACGAAGCAGGTATCAGCTATGAAGATCGAAGTGTTTACCAATGACGAAGCCACGGCGCAGGCGGCGGCAAAGACCATTGCCGGGGAAGCCCGTGCCGCTGTTGTCTCCCGCGGCAGGTTTGTCATGGCCGTCAGCGGCGGGCGCACTCCCTGGATCATGCTGCGCGCTCTGGGCGAGGAATCGGTTCCGTGGGAAAACGTGCACGTGGTGCAAGTGGACGAACGGGTGGCGCCCGCCGGAGACCCCGACCGGAATTTTACGCATCTGCGCGAGAGCCTGCTCGATCACTCGCCAATTCTTCCGGGGCAGATCCACGCCATGCCAGTGGAATCGGCAAACCTCGAAGCTGCGGCCGCCGAGTATGCCGCTACGCTCCGTGAGATCGCAGGATCGCCGCCGACTCTGGATTTGATCCACCTCGGTCTGGGGCCGGACGGACACACCGCCTCGCTTATTCCGGGTGATCCGGTGCTTAAAGTCTCTGACGCCGACGTGGCCTTGACCGGCATCTACCAGGGAAGGCGAAGAATGACGTTGACCTATCCGGTGATCGACCGCGCCCGGCGCGTTCTGTGGTTGGTGACGGGAAGTGAGAAGGTGGATGCGCTCGCCCGCCTGCGCGCGGCCGACCCGTCGATCCCCGCCGGACGCGTTCTGCAGGATCGAGCGCTTATTTTTGCTGATCGCGCGGCAGCAAAGGATGGGACCGCTCAGGGAACGAAAGCAAGCCCGTGAAGGCTTGCTTGACACCTGACAAAATGCTGACACGCCGATCGGGGCTATTCGCAATGCTGGTGTCTCTAACTGATTGATCCGGCTGAGTTAGCCTTCAGCTTTGATTTCGACAGGATGTGGAACCACAAGTGCACGCTGACATAGAAAATTCTGTATGGGGCCCAGTGTCTTAACCAGCGAAGTCGCTCAGATGTGCTTGCCAACGAACGAGAGGATCTATGAGCGGGCGATGGAAGGTCGTGATCGTAGGCGGCGGATTCGGCGGTCTGCGCGCCGCCCAGGCCTTTAAGTCGGCCGATCTCGACGTCACCCTCATTGACCAGCACAATTATCACCTGTTCCAGCCCCTGCTTTATCAGGTTGCGACCGGATCGTTGTCGCCCGGCGAGATTGCGGCCCCGCTGCGCAGCGTACTGAGTCACCAGAAAAACACTCGCGTTTTGCTCGGTAAAGTTGTCGACCTCGATCCGGCGGCCAAGCGCGTCATGCTCGAGGATGGCATCAGCTTCGAGTACGACTCTTTGATTGTCGCGGCCGGTTCCCAGAGTTCCTATTACGGTCACGACTCCTGGCGCGAATGGGCTCCAAGCCTGAAGAGCGTGGAAGAGGCAACGACCGTCCGGCACAAGATTTTGTATGCCTTCGAGGTCGCCGAGCGAATTCCTGATGCAACTGAGCGGCGCGCATGGCTCACCTTCGCGATCGTCGGCGCAGGGGCAACCGGGGTCGAGCTTTCTGGAGCGATCGCCGAGATCGCGCGGCAGACGCTGAAGAATGATTTTCGCTCTATCAACCCCGGAGAGGCGCAGATCATCCTGATGGATGGTGCTTCCCGCGTGCTCCCGAGTTTTCCGCAGGATCTATCAGAGAAGGCCGCGCACCTGCTTCAGAAACTTGGCGTGCAGATCAGGACCGGCCTGATGGTGAAAGATGTTGATAAAGATGGCGTGACGATCGAGACGAGGGATGGCGTATCTCGTCTCCAGGCCAAGACCGTACTTTGGGCGGGAGGAGTCACCGGCACAAGCCTGGCTAAGACTCTGGCGCAGCGGACCAAGGCGGAGACGAACCGAGGCGGACAAATCAAGGTAGGCCCGCAACTCACGATTGCCGGCTTCCCGGACATCTATATCGTCGGGGACCTCGCCCTGTCGATCGATGCCCACGGAAAACCACTGCCAGGCGTCGCGCAAGTGGCGATGCAGCAGGGAACCTACGCCGCGAAATCGATCATCACAAGACTACAAGGCAAAAAAGAGCTTCCGCCGTTCAGCTATTTCGATAAGGGCAACATGGCCGTGATCGGCCGTTGGGCCGCGGTTGCCGATGCTTTTGGGGTTCATTTATCCGGATTCGTGGCCTGGTTCATATGGGCCTTCATCCATTTGTTTTATATCGTGCAGTTCCAGAGCCGCATTCTGGTCTTTGTCCAGTGGGCGCTACAGGATCTGACCTTCAGTCGCGGGGCGCGACTCATTACCTGGAATGCTCCCACGGACTTCAACTTCAAGGAAGAGATGGCTTCCGCCGGGAAGAAGCCGTCGGAACCCAGCAAGCCTCCGGAGGCGAACAAGGTTGCGTGAACCATTAGGCCCTGAAACTCAGCGCTGCTGAGAGAACCAAGATCGCGAGAATCAAATCCATGCGGGCATCATACATTAAAGACTCAACCCGTTCAGGACTATGCCGGATTTTTCTGGTGGTTTTGTGGTCTGCGGTTGCAGCGGCTTCTGAGCCCGCTGCCCCGGCTCTGAGTCCGACCAATATCTTCGCCCCCGCATCGACTCCGGCGAAGTCGATCCTTGGAGTGTCGTATTTCGTGCTGGCGGTCACGGGAGCCATATTCGTCGTCGTTTTTACACTGCTGGTGTACTCCGTCGTGAAGTTCAGAAGGAGAAGCAACGACGACGGCCGCGAGCCTCCGCAGGTTTACGGCAGCAATCAGGTGGAACTCGCCTGGACCGTCATCCCCGTTCTTATTGTTGTGGCCTTGTTCATGGCGACGGCGCGAGTAATCGTCGATATACAGAAGGCCGCGCAGCCCGCGAACGCGATCGAAGTGACCGCCATTGGCCATCAGTTCTGGTGGGAATATCGTTATCCCGCACTCGGAGTCGTGACCGCCAACGAATTGCACGTTCCGGTAAGCGACGTCGATCATCCAACGCCCACCTTCATTCAGTTGCTTTCCGCCGACACGGACCACAGCTTCTGGGTGCCGCGCCTGGCGGGAAAAACCGATCTCATTCCCAACCACCCCAACAGCACCTGGATCGATCCGCACGAAACGGGTCTGTTCCTGGGACAGTGTGCGCAGTACTGCGGAACACAGCACGCCCTGATGCTGCTGCGCGTTTACGTGCAGTCGCGCGCTGACTTCGACCGCTGGATTGAGCAGCAGCGCCAGCCGGCGGCCGCGGCCAATGCCGTCTCCGAAGGGCAACGAATATTCGAAACAACGGCCTGCATCAACTGCCACAAGGTGGCGGGCACGGTCGCGAACGGGCGCTTCGGCCCCGACCTGACTCACTTGATGAGCCGCGACACGATCGCCGCCGGCGCCGCATTGAATACTCCAGAAAATCTACGGCTCTGGATTCTGAAGCCTGATGCAATCAAACCGGGCTCGCTGATGCCGGCGATGCAGTTGAACGACCATGACCTCGACGCATTGACCGCTTATCTGGAGACGTTACGGTGAACGCCTTGTTCAACAACCTGCCGGGGAGATCACACGATGTCGACTGACGCCATCGCACTGCCCAGAACGGAAGCCGCGGAGCGCCCCTTTGTCGACGCGCTGCACGGCTGGGTTACGACCGTCGATCACAAGCGGCTGGGCATTCTTTACATTGTCTATGCTGTGATTTTTCTGGTGATCGGTGGAATCGAAGCCACGATCATGCGCATTCAGCTGATCCGGCCGCTAAACAACTTCGTCTCGCCGCAGGTCTTCAATCGTCTGTTCACCCTGCATGGAACAACCATGATTTTCTTCGTGGCCATGCCCATGGTTTTCGGCTTCGCCAACTACCTGATCCCGCTCATGATTGGGGCGCGGGATATGGCGTTCCCGCGTCTGAACGCCTTCAGTTTCTGGCTCATGGCGTTTGGAGGATTTCTTCTCTACTTCAGCATGATCGGAGCTAACGGCTTGTATGGAGCTGGAAACGCGCCCGATGTGGGCTGGTTCGCCTACGCGCCTTTGACTGCGCGGACGTTTTCGGTCGGGCACAGCACCGATTTCTGGACCTTGTCTTTGCTGATCTCAGGCTTCGGGAGCATCGGCACGGCTGTCAATATTGTGACCACGGTCTTATGCATGCGCTGCCCCGGTATGAGCCTGGGAAAAATGCCGCTGCTGGCGTGGCTCAATCTGGTCATGGCATGGATGGTGATCCTCGTGGTCAGCCCGCTGACCGCCGCTCAAGTCATGTTGCTGATCGACCGCTACCTAGGAGGACACTTTTTTGATACGCAGGCTGGCGGCTCGGCGGTGCTCTGGATGCATTTCTTCTGGATTTTTGGCCATCCCGAAGTCTACGTCCTGGTAATCCCGGCGTTCGCTTTCATGTCGGAAATTATTCCCGTGTTTTCCCGGAAGGCGATCTTCGGTTATCCCGTCATGGTGGGCGCCACGATAGCCATCGGTTTCGTAAGCATGTCGGTGTGGGCGCACCACATGTTTACCGTGGGTATGGGCCCGGCGGCGAACACCTTCTTCGTGCTTTCGACCATGGCTGTGGGTGTTCCTACCGGGATCAAAATCTTCAACTGGCTGGCCACCATGTGGGGCGGAAAAATCCTGTTCAAAACGCCCATGCTGTTCGCGATCGCATTTCTTTTCCAGTTCCTGATCGCCGGACTCACCGGAATCATGCTGAGTTGCGCGCCCTTTGACTGGCAGCTCACCGCTTCGTATTTCGTGGTCGCGCACTTTCACTATGTGATTGTGGGTGGAATCATCTTCGGAATATTTGCCGCCTTCTATTACTGGTATCCGAAGATGTCAGGCCGGATGTACAACGAGACGCTGGGCCGCTGGCACTTCTGGTTGTTCCTGATCGGATTTCACCTGACCTTCGACTTCATGCACATCCCTGGATTGCTGGGGATGCCGCGGAGAATCTACACCTACGAGCCGGGCCGCGGCTGGGACACATGGAACCTGATCGTCACGGTGGGAGTTGCATTTCAGGCGGTGGGCACTCTAGTTTTCGTTTTCAACCTGGTGTGGTCGTACTTTCGAGGCAAGCTCGCCGGAAGCGATCCGTGGGATGCATGGACGCTCGAATGGTCGACGACTTCGCCGCCGCCGGATTACAACTTCGCCGTCATCCCTGAGATCAAGAGCCGCCGTCCGCTCTGGGATCTGAAGCACCCGAACGATCCGGACTGGAAGTACGAATAGTGGAGAGAGGACGATGAATGCGACGCTCACTGTAGGCAGCCCCGGTCTTGAGTGGAAGAATCCGCCGCGCGGTCGAGTCGGAATGCTGGTCCTCATCGCCGCGGAGGCCGCGATCTTCACGATCTTCGTAGTGGCGTACCTGTTTTATATCGGCAAGAGCCTCTCGGGGCCAACGCCGAAGGAAATTCTCAGTGTTCCGGTCTTTTACACGATTTGCCTGCTCTCGAGCAGCCTGACGCTCCACTTCGCCGCCAGGGCGCTTCGCCGAGGCAAAGTGAAAAGTTTCGGCCTCTTATGGTTCGCGACCTTTGCGCTGGGAGCCGCATTCATGTACGGAACGGCGACGGAATGGCACCGGTTGATTTACCACGAAGGATTCACGATCAGCACGAACTTGTTCGGAACAACTTACTACTCGCTGGTCGGACTCCACGCTTTTCACGTCGTGGTGGGTCTTACGGCCCTGTTTCTAGTGATGGCGTTCACGCTGCTGGGAAGCGTGCGAGCAGAACACGCAGAGCGCGTCGATGTCTTGTCGCTGTACTGGCATTTCGTGGACGCAGTGTGGGTAGTAGTTTTCACGGTCGTGTACCTGATCGGACGCTGAGGGAAGGACGGGGAGAATGGCGACGGAAACATTCAAGCAAACCGCGGGTGGAGAACAATCCCGCGTCGAACTGCCGGCGCCGACGGCGTGGCCGATTATCCTGGCATTAGGTTTGACGCTGATGGGCACGGGCTTGGTGACCAGCGCCTCGGTCAGCATTCTGGGAGCGATCTTCGCAATCGCGGGCTGCGTCGGATGGTTCGCCGACGTGCTGCCCCGGGAGAAGCATGAGTCCGTGCCAGTCCTAGAAAAAGTGCCGGAGGTGGCCACCAGCCGGCCAGAAGTAGTTCGAGTCGAATGGATGGCACACGAGTTAAATCGCGCACGCCTGCCGCTGGAGATCTATCCGATTTCCGCGGGCGTCAAGGGCGGCCTGGCGGGGGGCGTAGCCATGGCCATTCTGGCTGTGCTTTATGGAATCGTCAGTGGTCACGGTATCTGGTATCCGATCAACCTTTTGTCCGCTGGCCTGTTTCAGGGCCGGACGACGGCCGAACAACTCGTGGCTTTTCACTGGGATGAGTTCGGCATCGCCGTCATCATCCACGCTCTCTGTTCGACTTTGGTCGGTCTTCTTTATGGCGTGGCGCTCCCGATGTTTCCTCGCCGCCCGATTCTACTCGGAGGCGTGATCGCTCCCGTGCTCTGGGCGGGTCTGATTCACAGCATTCTGGAAGCGCTCGATCCTGCTCTCGTTGGAAAGATCGACTGGCTGTGGTTTGTGATCTCGCAGATTGGATTCGGCGTCGTGGCCGGCATCGTGGTTTCGAGGCAAGAACGCATACGGACCTGGCAGCACCTTCCCTTCGCTGTCCGCGCGGGGATTGAAGCGCCGGGGGCGATGGACGAGAAGACTGGAGAAAATCCCAGGCAATGAATTGTCGAGCCACTCTCGTCGCTCTCACCGTCGCCGCCGCTGCGGCGTTACTCGCCTGCTCCGCGTGTACGAATTCTCCAGGTGTCCCTCGGGCTGACTCGCAGGTCGTGCCGCCCAGCGAAGTGGTCGACTTCAAACTTCTTTATACCCAGAACTGCGCCGGATGTCACGGCGTGGAGGGTAAGGGCGGGGCCGCGATTGCGCTGGCTAATCCCGTATTTCTCGCCATTGCCGACGACGTCGTCATTCGCCGCATCGCCGCCAACGGAGTGCCCGGCACTCCGATGCCCGCCTTCGCCCAGAGTGCGGGCGGAATGCTGACCGACAAACAGCTCGATGCTATCGTGCAGGGAATCCGATCATGGGCGAAGCCCGAAGCTCTTGGCAATGCGACTCCGCCACCCTACGCGGCGCAGTCTGCCGGCGATTCGCAACGCGGCGGCGATGCGTATCGAACTTATTGTTCTTCGTGTCACGGGGCCGATGGCCGCGGCGGAAGCAAGGCCAGCTCGATTACAGACAGCTCCTACCTTGCCCTGGTCAGTGATCAGCAACTTCGCACGATCGTAATCGCTGGCCGGCCGGAGCTGAGCGCGCCGGACTGGCGCGGCGACGTCGAGGGCCGGCCGATGTCCGATCAGGAAATTACTGACGTCGTAGCGTGGCTCTCGAAGCGGCGGCCGAAGTTCCCCGGCCAGCCCTACCCGATTGCTTCGGCGAACCCGCCCAACGGAGGCTCTCAATGAGTGCAGAAAACGGTATGTCCAGACGCACCATGCTGGCGAAGCTCGCTATGCTGCTGAACGGAATCATCGGCGTCTTCCTGGCGGTGCCGATCGTGCGCTATCTGCTCTCGCCCGTGACTCGTGAAAAAAAGCTTGGATACGAGTCATGGCTCTCTCTCGGCGGTCTCGAGCAGTTTCCCGCTGGCCAGACACGGCTCGCCACCTACAAGAATCCCGTGACCAATGTGTGGGACGGCGAAACCGGCGACATCGCCTGCTGGGTGCGGAATGTAGACGATCATACTTTCCAGGTCTTCGCCATCAACTGCGCACATCTGGGATGTCCGGTCCGCTGGTTCCCTCAGTCGAACCTCTTCATGTGTCCCTGCCACGGCGGCGCCTACTATCAGGACGGCTCGCGAGCTTCCGGACCTCCAGAGCGTGGACTGTTTCAGTATCACTACAAGATTGAGAATGGAAAGCTTTTGATAAAGGCCGGCGAGATGCCGACTCCCGGACATGCGGCCAATAGCAAGCGCGGAGAATCGACATGCGCCTGATTCAGAAACTCGGCGAGTGGTTCGATCTGCGGCTGCAGTTAGGCGCGCCGATTCGCGAAACCCTCGAGCACCGGGTTCCGCCCGAGAGCGCAAGCTGGTTCTACGTTTTCGGCAGTGCCGCGCTCGTTTGTTTCATGCTGCAGATTGTTACCGGCATTCTCCTCGCGTTGATCTATGTCCCGTCCGCCGGAGAGGCGTGGAACAGCCTGCAGACACTTAATCACGGCATCGCCCTGGGTTGGTTCATACGGGCCCTGCATGGATGGGGCTCGAACTTCATGGTCGCGATTGTCCTGATTCACATGGTGCAGGTCTTTCTCCTCGGAGCCTACAAATTTCCCCGAGAACTGACCTGGGTCGTCGGCGTTCTTCTGTTGCTCGTAACGCTCGGCATGGCCTTTACGGGCCAGGTGCTGCGCTTCGATCAGGACGCTTACTGGGGATTAGGCATCGGAGCGTCCATCTCAAGCCGCGTTCCGGTGATCGGTCCCTGGGCTGTGAACCTGTTACTCGGCGGCCCGATCATCGCCGGAGCGACACTTTCTCGATTCTTCGCTCTGCACGTTTTCGTAATTCCCGGACTGCTGATTGCTTTCGTTGGTGTGCACCTGCTCATGGTGCTGAAACTCGGAATTAACGAATGGCCAATGCCCGGACGCATCGTTCGCCGCGCCACCTACCTGCAGGAATATCACGAACAGATACGCAAGGAAGGCATTCCGTTCGTGCCCGGCGCCATCTGGAAGGACATCGTCTTTTCCTCGTTCGTGCTTATCGCCATCGCCGCCTGCGCGCTTTATTTTGGCCCCTTCGGTCCGGGCGGCCAGCCCGATCCGACCATCATTCAGACTTCGCCGCAGCCCGATTTTTTCTTTTTGTGGCTCTATGCACTGCTGTCGTTTCTTCCTCCCTCATCGGAGACGCCGATCTTGCTGATCGGTCCGGTGATCGCTCTGATCGTGCTGCTCGGGCTTCCGTTCGTCGCGGGTGAAGGCGAAAAGAGTTGGAAACGCAGGCCGATCGCCGTTCTGTCGGTCCTGATCATAGCAGTGGGCCTCGGCACTCTCACGCACCTGGGTTTGCATACTCCCTGGAGCCCGATGATGAACGCCTGGAGCAGCCTGCCGATTCCGCAGGAATACCTGCAGGGCCGGACCTCATTGCAGCGTAAGGGCGCTGTCGTGTTTCAGGCCAAGCAATGCCATAACTGTCATTCGCTGGACGACCAGGGAGGCAAGCGCGGCCCGGCTCTCGATACTGTCGCCCTGCGCCTCACCGAAGATCAACTCATACGCCAGGTCATCCAGGGCGGAGGAAACATGCCGGCCTATGGGAAAAACCTCAGTCCCGCAGAGACTACGGCGCTGGTGGCCTTCCTGGAAACGTTGCACCCGGCAAATCAAAGGCCGGCCCGCGACGCTTCTCAAGCAATCACGCTCGGCGCAAACGAGGTCTCGCCACGATAAGCCTGTCCATGTCCGAGCCTCATGCGCACATGCAAATGTGGTCACTCTCGCTTGTCATCACAGGAGTTCTGGCACTCACGGCGTTGATTTACTTGCGCGGCTGGTTTTGTCTTCGAAAGGCCTTCCCAGACCTGATCGCTGGCTGGCGCCTCGCTGCTTTTATCAGTGGACTCTTCTTAGTATGGATTGCCGGCGCGTCTCCTCTGACCGCACTCGACCATCGATCACTCACGATTCACATGATGAAGCACCTGCTGCTGATGACGCTCGCCGCTCCTCTGCTTTTGGCGGGGGCGCCGGCTTTTCCGTTAGTGTGCGGGTTTCCAAGGCTCTTTATTAAGAGCGATCATCCGCTCGCCATTCGATCGGCACACTGGCTCGATCACGCCCGTATGTATCCCGTGTTGTGCTGGCTGGCGGGCACAACCGTCGTGATCGCTTGGCATCTGCCCGCGGTGTTTCAGTTGGGCATGCGATCCCCCTGGGTTCACAGCCTGGAGGATGGAACTTTCTTGTTGGCCGGCCTCTTGTTCTGGTGGCCCATCATCACCGCTCCGCCGTCGCTTACGGGAACCACGTCGACGCGGTGGTCCATGGCTTTGTATCTTTTCCTGGCCACGCTCCCGTGTGACGTTCTTTCCGCATTCCTTGTCTTCTGCGGCCGCTCCGTCTACCCAGGCTATCTCCCCGCCGCGCAGCTATTCAGTCTGTCTCCGATCCAGGACCAGGAGTGTGCGGGCGCGCTGATGTGGGTTTGGGTAACGTTCGCCTATTTGATTCCAGCCTTCATTATCACCGTGCAGTTGCTCTCTCCCCAAACTGCCTACGCTTCCGCACCAGCGCGAGCTACGCCCGCGGCGCGCTCGTTGCACAGCTCCGAGGCAGAGGTGCTCTAGCCGTGGCCGTCGAACCTATCCTTGTCCTTCCAGTTTCGTCTGCGGCTTCCTCGGAGGCAATGGAAACTTCTGCGATCCCCACCCATGGAAAAGTGGCGGATTATTGGGCGCTCACCAAGCCGGAAATCAATTTCCTGATCGCCATCGCAACCTTTACCGGCTTCTATCTGGGTCTTACCTCGCAATCCCAGACATTTCCGTACTTGCTGTTGCTCCACACTTTGCTCGGTACTCTGCTGGTCGCCAGCGGCACCGGCACGTTGAACCAATACATCGAGCGCCGCTTTGACGCGCAGATGCACCGCACCGCGAGACGCCCGCTCGCGGCCGGGCGGATCGAACCGTCGAGCGCCCTGTGGTTTGGAATTATTCTCTCTGTCGCAGGCGCAATCTACCTGGCTGTGGCCGTGAATGCGCTTGCTTCCGTGCTCGCGGTCTTCACACTGGTGAGCTATCTCTTTCTTTACACGCCGCTAAAACGAAGGTCTCCTTTATCTACGGTGGTCGGCGCTGTTCCCGGCGCGATGCCGCCGCTGATCGGATGGGCCGCAGCATCGGGCAGATTGAGCCCCGACGCGTGGGTGCTCTACGCCATTCTGTTTCTCTGGCAGTTTCCGCATTTCATGGCGATCGCCTGGATGTATCGCAACGATTACGATCGCGCCGGCTATCTCGTCCTGCCTCAGGGCGAGCAGCGAATTCGCTGGATGACCCGCCAGACCAGGCTGCCGTTGCTGGCTTTGCTGCCCCTGACTCTTGTTCCCGCAGTGTTCGGTGAGGCTGGACTCCTTTATTCGGTGGGGGCTTTGTTGCTCGGCGGAGGATTCTTGTATTACGGCTCACAATTTGTGTTGAGCCGCTCGACAGCATCGGCGCGTCGTCTGCTTCTCGCGTCGATCCTTTATCTTCCGTCTCTGTATCTGCTGATGATGCTGCTCGGGCGGCGATAGAAGTGCGATGCACTCTCCGCCTGGAACCGCGAAATGCGTGGCGAGGCGCTAGGCAGGAGTGGCCTTACCGCCCTGCAAGAGCTCGTCGAAAGCGTCGGGATTAAGCCGATCAAGAGACGTGACGACCACGTCGGCAGGAAGAACTTTGCCGTCGCGGCTTACTCCGATGCTGCGCATGCCGGCGCGCCGCGCGCCCTCCACGCCAGCGACCGCGTCTTCCACCACAATGCTTCGCTCGGGCGATGCGCCGACCCGCGACGCGGCAATCAGATACACCTCGGGATCCGGTTTGCCCCTGTGCACGTCTTCGGCAGAGACGATGCCCTGAAAAAAATGGGCGACGGATAAGGCTTCGAGCACGATCTCGACATTCGCCCGCGGCGCCGCCGACGCGACGGCCTGCAGCCATCCTTGCTCGTGCAGTCGCTGCAGCCAACTCGCCACACCCGGTAAAGGCTTCATGCCTTCGGTTCGCACCAGCTGACGATAGAATTCTTCTTTCGCGTTTGAGATTCTCTCCACGCGCTCGTGAGTTGTCGCCGCGCCAAGCCACTTGGGGACGATGGAATCGTTACGCTGCCCGAACGAAGAAAGAAATTGCTCGCGAGTAATGGCGATCCCTTCCTTCGCCATCGTCTTCTGCCAATCCCAAAGAACTGAGCGAGGCTCGCTCATTGGGAGACCTTTGCGGAAAGTGCTGCGTGATTCTTTGTGCGCAGTGCCTTCATCCGACTTTTTCGGCAACCTGCGAGAGCGCGTAGTCTTGCAGGTGCCGGGCGTCGCTGTTGAATTTACGAATGCCCTCGGCCAACTTTTCCGTCGCCATCGCGTCTTCGTTGTGCATCCAGCGGAAGGTCTTTTCGTCCAGGTGCAGACGCTCTTCCTTCGCCGTCGGCGCTTTGGCTGGATCGAGCTTCCGATCGACGCTGCCGTTGGTTTTCTCCAACTGGTCCAGAAGCTCCGGACTAATGGTGAGCAAATCGCAACCCGCGAGCCGGACAATCTGATTTGTATTCCGGAAACTTGCTCCCATCACCTGGGTCTTGTAACCATATTTCTTGTAGTAGTTGTAGATGCGCGTGACGGAGGCGACTCCAGGATCCTGGTCGGGCGGAATTTCCGCGCCGCCGTTCTCCTTCTTGTACCAATCGTAGATGCGGCCGACGAAAGGCGAAATCAAAGTCACTCCCGCTTCAGCGCACGCTACAGCCTGGGCGAAGCTGAAGAGCAGCGTCAGGTTGCAGTGGATGCCTTCCTTCTCCAGGAGTTCAGCCGCCCGAATGCCTTCCCATGTGCTCGCAACCTTGATCAGGATCCGTTCCCGCGACACGCCCTTCTTTTCGTAGAGCGAGATGAGCTTGCGCCCCTTGGCAATCGTAGCGGCGGTATCGAAGCTCAAGCTGGCCGCGACCTCCGTAGAGACGCGGCCCGGGACTACCTTGAGAATTTCGGACCCGAACAGGACGAAAAGTTGGTCGATGAACTCCGCCGCCATCTCTTCGTGACTGCCACCCCGCCTCAGGGCCAGCTCCGTAGCCTCCCCGACCAAGTGCCGGTACGCAGGCAGTTGGGCAGCGTGAAAGAGCAGAGAAGGATTGGTCGTCGCATCCTGGGGCCGGTGCCGGGCAATGGCTTCGATATCGCCGGTATCCGCGACCACGGTTGTATATTTCTTCAGCGACTCAAGTAACGTCATGGCTTGTCTCCTGATGCAGCTGCGGCCGTGGTTGTTTTTGTGTTCAGCGTTTTTATTTTACTCACCGAGTGCCGGTCCTTGCCTGGCTTTATCTCGGATCGGACAAGCACGACGCAGGCGCCATCCCACGAATCCTTTCCTGACGCGGAGGGCGCGGTCGAGTTCAACGAGATCAGTCCGATATCCTTTGGGCTGAGGTGGAAGCGCTTTTCCATATAACGCGCCACAAGCAAAGATCGCGACCTCGACATGGCCATCTGATCGGCGGCAGAAGGCTGGTTCGAGTAGCCCTCCACTATAATTTCGTCGCTCGTCACGGAATCTTTGGCTGAGCCGATGACCTGATCGATCTCCTGCTCGCCGGCTGCAGACAATATCTCATTGCCCTTCGAATCTTTTGCGAAAGCATCTGCCGCGTTGAGCCACGCCCGCTGGTTATTCTGGTTGTTGAAGTAGGGGCTGCTGCGATACTGCTCGGGCGTCAGATCTTGAATGCTGTAGTAGCCTCTCTTCTTGAAAAAACCGCGAAAAAAGAACTCATGTTTGAGGGCTTCGGTATCCTCCGCCATATTCGCGGTCGCCAAGTTTACATTCGAGAGAGTCTCCCTGATATTGTCTGCCGCGTTTTCGCCTGACCGGTCGGGACCGAGCGCGTCAGTCAAAGTAAGATTGACCTGCCGTGAGGCTTGCGCCAGTTGCCCCGATGCTTCTTTCGTATTCTTCAGCGTGTCTTCAGCTTTTGCGAAGAGATCTCGGGATTGAAAGTCAGTCACTACCTGCTTCGCCTGAACCGTAACTTGATTCAGATTGGCGGAAGCTTGCTGCACGTTCCCGATCGCGCTCTTCACGTTCGTCACCTGCTGTTCGTCATTGAGCAGCATGCCGACCATGCCTTTGCCGTTCCGGATGCCGGTCACGATTCCGTTCGTATTGTTGACCGTCGCGGTGATCGCATCGAGCGTTCCATCGGCCTTGGTTTTTATATCCCCAATCGCACTGTTCGCTTGATCGATCAAGCCGGTCGCTTTTTCGATCACGGCCGAGAGTTCAAGCGGTTCCTTGGCCGGCAGAGTCGTCCCGGCGACCGCCTCCGGTTTCTGTTCGGTGCCCTGATGAATCAGCAGGAATTTATCTCCCACCAGGCCATCGGATTCCACCGTCACAAATGAATCGTCGCGAATGAGCTGGCGAAGTTTGTCATCGACATGCATTTTCAGCCTGAATTTTTCCGACGGCTGGCTCGGGATCTCAATACTCGTGACTTGCCCTGCCTCGAAGCCAGACACCCGGACCTTCGACCCCGGCGAGAGTCCATTCACATTGGTAAGCCCAGTAAAGAAGTCCACGTGATGGACAAAAGCCTTCTGGCGGTTTCCGATCAGGAACAGACCAGCGGTAAACAACACCACCGCGGAAAGGACGAATACACCGACGGCTGCATAGTTGATTTTCATTCAGTACTCCGATATCAGTTGCCGGACAACCTCGTGTTCGCTCTTGTCCAGTTCGCTTGCGGTGCCCAAGCCCAGCAGGCGCCCCTGGTCCAGCACGGCAATGCGGTCACCAACCCTTCGCGCACCCCGTACGTCGTGAGTAACAATCACCAGGGCCGTACGATATTCCTTCTTGACCATCAGAAGCAGGTCGTCGATCTCGGAAGACGTGATCCGGTCGAGCCCGCTGCTGGGTTCGTCGACCAGCAGCAGCTTCGGGCGAAGGACCAGTGCTCTAGCCAGGCCAGCGCGCTTGCGCATTCCGCCCGAAAGTGCGTTGGGCATTTTGTTCTTATCCAGATCGAGGCCTACGCGTTTGAGCGTTTCGTCCACAGCCTGCTCGATTTCCTCGGGAGTTTTTGTCCTGTCCAGGCGCATGAGCGGCAGAGAGAGATTGAGCCCCAGTGTGAATGAGTCCAGCAGGGCGGCACTCTGAAAAAGGAAACCCATGTGTCGGCGAACGTGAGACAGTTGGTCCTCATTGGCGTTCGCAATCTCCTCCGACCCGATGCAGATGCTGCCGCTGTCCGGCTTGGTCAGGCCAATCATTAGTTTCAGACTCGTACTCTTTCCGGTACCGCTGCGGCCCATGAGGCAAAGCGCCTCGCCCTCACAAACCTGAAACGACACGTCGTCGAGAACTTTTCTATTTCCAAATGCCTTCGTTACGTGCCGGAATTCGACCGCGACCGGGCCGAGGATATTGCTTTCCTTGGAAACAGGAACGACCAGGCTGTTCATACTGCGTTCCTTGGAAACAGGAAGAAGATGGCCTTTACCAGGATGACGTCGACCAGAATAATCAGGAGAGAAGAAAGAACCACGCTGTTTGTAGCCGCGTGCTGCACTCCCTCAGACCCTTCGTCGGTGGTATAGCCATAAAAACCCGATATTGTGCCGATGATCAGGCCAAAAACGCTGGTCTTCAGCGTGGGTGGAATGAAGTTGGCCCATTCGATCGACTTAAAAGCGCGGTCAAGATAGAGTTGCGCCGAGATGTGTGAGGCGAGCCGCTCACTGAGAAAACCGCCCGCTAAACTCGAGAAATCCATGAAGAGCGTCAACATCGGCATAATCAGAATGCAGGCGACGATCCTGGTTACCACCAGGAGTTTGAAGGAGTCGATGGACAAAGATTCGATGGCGTCGACCTGTTCGGTCACGCGCATATTGCTTAACCCGGCGCCAATACCCGCGCCGACTCTTCCCGCAACCAGCAACGCCGTGATCAGTGGGCCCAATTCATTAAAGAACGAAGCCGATTGCAAGCTTGGTATCAGCGCTTCCGCCCCGAACTGCACGAGCGTCCCCCGCGTGTGCATCGACAGCACAATTCCAAGAGCGAGGCCGGCGGAAAGGATCAGCGGGAGCGACCGCCAGCCAATTTCCACGATTTCGTTCAAGAAGAATTCCCATTCGAAGGGCGGGCGAAAAGCCTCGAACAGGCCCTTAAGCCCGAAGACGCTCACTTCTCCGACGAACGTGAAAAACTTCCGCATAATCACCGTTCCTTAACCTTCCGGCTGGCACCGTGCCAGGGATGCCCGCAGCGTTATAGCGATCGCAAACGAAGGAGCTCATAAATTTCTATGAGCGCACCAGCCCCATGGTTCGGAGTGCACACGCCCTGCCAAAGCCTAGGGAGTTGCCATGTGGATCGATGTTGTTGAGTCGTTGGACACTAGCGCCGGTGGATACTCGGAAACATCGGTTCCGCCCGGAATGATCAGAAGACAGAGGATTGACGCGTGGCAGATGTCCGTCACGGGGTGGCTGGCAGTTCCGTCACGAGCGTCTTCTGGCCAGAGAGTTCTTTGGCAGCCCTGGGTGGCCAGCGGTTTCGCAAGTCGTGACAGGTCAACGGGTTTCCCTGATCAGCCAGCAGAATCTGCTCGCCCAGGGATGGCCTTTGCGCGGCACGCGTATTGGCAATCAAGTTGCTCCCGATTTGAGAAGCAATTGGCACAAGGAGCGTTTCGCAAAACGACTGCCGCTTCGCATCGTGTGTTCGTGTTCTTATGTGGGCTGGCTGCGGCTAATCCTTGTTGCGGGAGTGACGTTCCGGGCGCGATGTTACGTGTATGACGTTCATGTCAACATTGGCACCTCGGCTTGTCGGTAACTCGGCAGAAATTCTGAGCCCAACCCAAACGAAACTTCCAACGAACCCGAATCACCGTCATCTAAACCACAAAAAGAAGGATTATCCAATGAGCACAAAGAGCGTCGGGCGGCCAGGTTCCGCCAAAGTCGTTCCCATGGCGGCGAACCCTGCTGCCACTTCAGATCTTGTGCAACAGTACTTTACCGAGCCGATTCCGCTGGCCGGGACCGACAGCGCCCTTTACGAGCGCCATCTGGTTTTTGACCGGGCGATGGACCCCAAAGTAGCCAGCGCTCGAGAGCGCTTCGAGGCATTCTCTCATTCCGTCCGAGACATCCTGGCGCAGCGCTGGGTGCAGACCAAGACCACTTACGAACGGGAGAACGCCAAGCGCATTTACTACCTTTCCATGGAGTTTCTGATCGGGCGTTCGCTGGCCAACAATGTTTCCAACCTGCTGCTCGATCCGGTTGTACAGCTCGTGGTAAAGGAAAAAAACATCGACTGGCTCGAGTTGATCGAGCAGGAACCCGATGCGGGTCTGGGCAACGGCGGCCTGGGCCGCCTGGCCGCATGTTTCCTCGACTCCATGGCCACCATGCAGCTTCCTGCCACCGGCTACGGCCTGCGCTATGAATACGGCATGTTCAAGCAGTCGATCGTCGATGGCTGGCAAAAGGAGAATCCCGACAACTGGCTGCGCGACGGCGATCCCTGGGAAATTGCGCGGCAGCACGAGAAGGTCGAAATTAAGCTGAACGTGTCCTTCCAGCTGCGCGAGGGAAATCTTCACGTTATCCCTGATCGTCCGTCGAGCCTGATTGGCATTCCCTTTGACCGTCCCGTCGTCGGCTATGGCGGAAAGACCATCAACACGCTTCGGCTCTGGGCCGCGGCCGCCCCCGATTACTTCGACTTTGAAAAGTTTGGCACCGGCGACTTCGTGGGTGCCCTGGGTGAAACTCTCCAAGCCGAGTCACTGACCCGCGTGCTGTATCCCGACGACTCGACGACCGAAGGCCAAGGCCTCCGCTTCCTGCAGGAATATTTTCTGGTCGCCTGTTCCATGGCCGACCTGGTACGCCGTTTCCTACGCCACAACACCGATTGGGATAAATTTCCGGAAAAAGTCGCGATTCAACTCAACGATACCCATCCTTCCATGTCGGTGGCCGAGCTGATGCGAATCCTGCTCGACGACGCCCATCTGGGATGGGACCAGGCCTGGGAATTGACGAAAAGAACCCTGGCCTACACCAATCACACCTTGCTGCCGGAAGCTCTGGAGAAGTGGCCGATTGCCTGGTTTGAGAAACTTATTCCGAGGCATCTGGAAATTATTTACGAGATCAACCGGCGGTTGCTCGACGAAGTCCGCCTCCGCTTCCCGGGCGACGACGGCAAGGTTCAGCGCGTGAGCCTGGTCGAGGAAGACGGCGAGCGCAAGATCCGCATGGCGAATCTGGCGATCGTCGGCACGCACAGTACCAACGGCGTGGCTGAAGTCCACTCGAAGTTATTGCGGACCATGACCGTCAAGGACCTCGCCGAAATGTTCCCGGAGCGTTTCAGCAACAAAACCAATGGCGTAACTCCGCGACGCTGGCTGCTCCAGGCTAATCCCGCTCTGGCCGAGGTGGTTACGCAAATGATCGGCGAGCGCTGGAAGACGGACCTGAGCCAGCTCAACAAACTCAAGCCGTTTGCCGCCGACCATAGCTTCCGCGAAGTGTTCCTGAAATCGAAGAGCGCGGCCAAGGTACAGTTTGCCAACTGGCTGAAGTCAACTTCTGGACAGATCGTAAACCCGGACTCCGTTTTCGACTGCCAGATCAAGCGCATCCACGAATACAAGAGGCAGTTGCTGAACGCTCTGCGGATAGTGGTTTGTTATAACCGGCTGCGGGAAAATCCGGACCTCGAGATCGTGCCGCGTACTTTCTTTTTCGCCGGTAAAGCGGCACCAGCCTACAAGTTGGCGAAACTGATCATAAAGTTCATCAACAACCTGGCAACCACGATTGATGCCGACCCCGCCGTCCGCGGGCGGCTGAATATAGTCTTTCTCTCTGAGTACAATGTTTCTCTGGCGGAACGGCTCATTCCGGCGAGCGATGTCTCCAACCAGATTTCGACTGCCGGCTACGAAGCCAGCGGCACGAGTAACATGAAGTTCATGATGAATGGAGCCCTGACCGTCGGAACCCGCGACGGCGCAACCATCGAAATGGTGGAGGAAGCCGGGGCAGAAAATATGTTCATGTTCGGCCTCACTGTCGAACAGGTCGAGAACAGCCGCGCCTGGTATAACCCGCAATGGCACTATGACCACGAGCCCGAGACGCGGGCCGCCCTCGATCTGATTTTCTCCGACCACTTCAGCCCCAATGAACGAGGAATCTTCGCCCCATTGCGCGACACGCTTCTGACCCAGGGCGATCATTACATGCATCTGGCCGACCTGACTTCCTATTGCCAGGCGCAGGATCGGCTCGGCGCGCTTTATGCCGATCCGGGCGCCTGGGCGGAGAAGGCAATCCTGAACGTGGCCAGCTCCGGAAAATTTTCCAGCGACCGTACCATCGCGGAATACAATTCCGACATTTGGAAGGTGGAACCATGCCCAGTATCGTAGATGCGCAATCGCCTGCAAGTGAGACCAGCGGAGAGACGATTTCCCCGCTCGCCGGCAAGCCCGCTCCAAAAGAGTTGCTCGTCAACGTGGCTCGCCTCGAGAAAGAATATTTCGAGCGCCACCCTGACCTGAACGATCCCACACAGATGGTGAGCTTCGGCACCAGCGGCCACCGCGGCTCATCTCTGCACGGAACCTTTACCGAAGCGCATATCCTCGCCATCACGCAGGCGATCTGCGAGTACCGCCGCCAGCAGGGAACCGATGGCCCTCTGTATATGGGCAAAGATACTCACGCAGTCTCCGCCCCAGCGCAGCGCACTGCCCTCGAGGTGCTGGCGGCGAACAACGTCGAGACCATCATTCAGGAAAACGACGGGGTGACTCCGACACCGGTGATCTCACGCGCCATTCTCGCTTACAACCGCGGCCGCAAAGAACATCTCGCCGACGGCATCGTCGTGACGCCATCGCACAATCCCCCCGAAGATGGAGGCTTCAAATACAACCCGACCAACGGCGGACCGGCCGATACCGACGTCACGCGCTGGGTGGAAGATCGCGCCAACGAACTCTTGCGGGCAGGAAACGTTGGAGTGAAACGTATTCCGTTCGCGAAGGCGATGCAGGCCGCGACCACGCACCAGGAAGACTTCGTACTGCCCTACGTTCACGATCTCAAGAACGTCGTCGATATGGACGCGATTCGCAGCGCCAAGCTCAAACTCGGGGTCGACCCGCTGGGCGGCTCATCGCTCCACTACTGGGAGCCGATCAACTCGATTTACGGCCTCGACGTCGTCGTCGTGAATCCGATCATCGACCCAACATTTTCGTTCATGACCGTCGACCACGACGGAAAGATTCGCATGGACTGCTCCAGCCCCTATGCAATGGAGCGGTTGGTCGGCCTGAAAGATCAGTACGACGTAGCTTTCGCCAACGATCCTGACTCGGATCGCCACGGAATCGTGACTCCGGTTTCAGGATTGATGAACCCCAACCATTATCTCGCTGTCGCAATCCAATACTTGCTCACGCACCGCTCCCTCTGGCGACATGGCGTCGCCGTGGGAAAAACGCTGGTGAGCAGCAGCATGATCGACCGGGTCGTGAAAAAGCTCGGCCGCGACTTGCGCGAAGTGCCGGTGGGATTCAAATGGTTTGTGCCGGGACTGGTCGACGGCTCATTCTGTTTTGGCGGGGAAGAGAGCGCGGGCGCGAGCTACCTTCGCCTCGACGGTACTGTCTGGAGCACCGACAAAGACGGCCTGATCATGGATCTGCTGGCGGCGGAAATAACCGCGCGCACCGGCAAGAATCCCGGCGAACATTACCGCGCGCTGACGGCGGAGTTCGGTAACCCGCTCTACACGCGCATTGACGCGCCGGCTACGCCGGAGCAGAAAGCGAAACTGCAGAAGCTCTCACCCGACGCAGTCAAGGAATCCGATCTGGCGGGTGAGCACATTACTGCCAAGCTGACCAAAGCTCCGGGGAACAATGCCCCCATCGGCGGCTTGAAAGTCGTCGCCGAGAGCGGTTGGTTCGCAGCGCGGCCTTCGGGCACGGAGAACATCTACAAAATCTACGCCGAAAGTTTCAAGAACCAGGCGCATCTCGATGCGATCGTGAGCGAAGCGCGAAAGATCGTGAACAACGCGCTGGGTTCCTCCTCCACAGTTCCGGACGGAGCGCGGCAATGACCGAGGAGTCGGGCGTGCCGGGTCTCTCGCCCGTCCCGCCCTTTCCGCCGGAATATCGCGCCTCCGGCTTGCTGCTCCACGTTACGTCGTTGCCCTCGCCGTATGGTATCGGTGACCTGGGATCGTCCGCTTACTCATGGATTGATCGCCTTCACAACGCCGGCCAACGCTGGTGGCAGACCCTGCCCCTCGGCCCCACCGGTTACGGAAACTCTCCTTATCAATCACTATCGTCGTTCGCTGGCAATGCGTTGCTGATCAGTCCTGACTCCCTGCTTGCAGACGGGCTGCTCCAGGCAGCCGATTGTCAATCCGGTTCCTCCGCGAACGTTTCTGCGAACCCGGACCTCGGTGATTACGAAGCGATGATTCCATTCAAACAGCGGCTGCTTGAAAAGGCATGGGCAAATTTCAAAGCGGGCGCGTCTGGAAACCGCATCGACAAGAGGCTGAGGTCTGCTTTTGATGAGTTCTGCACCACGAACACGCACTGGCTGGACGACTACGCTCTATACCGGGCGCTGAAAGCCCAATACAACGGCGCATATTACCTCGAATGGCCGGAGGAGTTGGCTCGCCGCGCTCCCGCCGCTCTCGCCAAGGCGCGGCAAGAGTTGGCCAACGAAGTCGACCGGATTCGCTTTGCGCAATTCCTGCTGTTCCGCCAGGCCGATCAACTCAAAGACTACGCCCATGCCAAAGGTGTCGGTCTCATCGGAGACCTGCCCTTTTTCGTTTCCCCGGATTCCAGCGATGTTTGGGCGAACCCGGAATTCTTCCTGCTCGACGAGCAGCGTCGTCCCCGCTTCGTCGCCGGAGTTCCTCCCGACTATTTCAGCGCGGACGGGCAGCTGTGGGGTAATCCGGTTTACAACTGGGATGCCCTTCGTTCGACCGGCTATCGCTGGTGCATCGACCGGCTCCGGGCCCTGCTGAATCACGTCGATGTAATTCGCCTCGATCACTTCCGCGGATTCGCGGCTGCGTGGCATGTTCCCGCCGGCGCGCCGAACGCTCAGTCTGGCCAATGGGTGCCGGGTCCGGGCGTGAGCTTCTTTGAGGCGGTGCAGGCCGAGTTGGGCCACCTGCCTTTCATCGCCGAAGATTTAGGCGTGATTACGGATGATGTCCGCGCACTGCGCGATCAGTTTCAAGTGCCCGGCACACGCGTTCTGCAATTCGCCTTCGACGGACACGCGGACAACCCCTATCTTCCGCACAACTTTGTTTCCAACACGGTCGTCTACACCGGCACCCACGACAACGCGACGACTCGCCAATGGTATGAAGAATTACCTGAGGACCAGCGGCAGAATTTCTGGAATTACCTCCAGCACTCGCTCGGCAGCAGTACTGACGCCGCCTCGGAACTGATGCGCGTGGCCTGGTCATCCCCGGCGGCGCTCGCGATTGCTCCCTTGCAGGATCTGCTGAATCTTGGCGGCGAAGCTCGCATGAACGTGCCTGGCCGGCCCGATGGCAACTGGCGCTGGCGCGCGAGGGAAGATCAGCTCTCCAGCGGAGTGTTTCAAACACTGCAAGTTCTGACGGAGAACTCAAAGCGAACCGTGCGTCAAGCTGCGCTCGTCAGCCGCTGAAACTGGTGTCACTGGGGAGAATGACACGCGTCGCAACAAAGGCCGCCGACATGGCAACAGGAATTGAAGCGATCAAGAACTCCACAGTCCAACCGTCAGGCACGCGCTTTCTCGATCATCTCGTCCCATATCCCTTTGGCGTGCAGAACCAGTTCGATCGCTTCCCGGACCGCGCCGTGGCCGGCCAGAGCTTTCGTAGTGTAGTGCGCGGCCTTCTTTACCTCGGGGACGGCATCGCCCACCGCGACCGCGAGGCCCGCGCGGCGCAGCAAGGGAATATCGGGAAGATCGTCGCCAATATAGGCGACGGCGGAATCGGGAAGCCCAGCTTTCCGCAGAATTTCTTCATAGGCCGGCATTTTCACCGGCTGTTTCATGTAGATAAACTCCATTTTCATTTCGTGGGCGCGACGCAGAAGAGCGGCGCTTTCGCGACCGGTGATGCAGCCCGTGCGCAAGCCGGCCGTCCGGGCGAGAGTAAGGCCCTGCCCATCATGTGCGTCAAAGGTCTTGATCTCGAGCGCGGTGCCGTCACTCTGCGAGAGCAGCGTGACTCCGCCGTCGGTCATGGTGCCGTCGACATCCATGAGAATCAGCTTGATTTGCGCGCCGCGTTTTTTCAGCGCAGGAGGAAGTTTGCCGAAGCCAGCCAAGGAGGCCTCCAGGAGACAACAGTCTAACCTACGCCCTGACTGGCGCTTATTTTTGCATACTTATCCCTTACCGCGACATCTGTCAAAGAGCTGCAAATTGAATTGCAAGCCGAATTGCGAATTGAATTCTAAAGTGAATTCTCAATAAACAGGAGCGCTTATCATGACCGCAGCTAGTATCTCGGAAGTAACCGCGACCACAACGTGGAACATCGACCCCGTTCACTCCCACGCCCAGTTCAAGGTCAAGCACATGATGATTTCGAACGTGAAAGGCGAGTTCAGCGCAGTTAGCGGCAAGCTGGAACTGAACAGTGCCGACGTTTCAAAATCGAAAGTCGAAGCCTCAATCGATGCCACGACTATTAACACCCGTGAGCCGCAGCGCGATGCGCACCTGAAGAGCGCGGATTTTCTCGAAACCGAGAAATTCCCGGCATTAACTTTCAAGTCCACTCGCATTTCGAAGACGGCCGTTGACCAGCTTGCCGTCGAAGGCGACCTCACGATCCATGGTGTCACCCGCAGCGTTGTATTTGAAGTCGAGGGTCCCAGTCCTTCCATGAAAGATCCGTGGGGCAACACCCGAATCGGCCTGTCGGCCACGACCCGTATCAACCGGAAGGATTTTGGCTTGGTTTGGAACTCGACGCTCGAAACCGGCGGCATCATGGTGGGCGAGGAAGTGACCATCACGCTCGATGTCGAATTCGTAAAAGCGTAATGCATTTGCGGCTGGAGTTATCGATGTAGGGGGCCGTCCTCGTTTTGAGGGCGGCCTTATTGTGCGTGGGGATGCTGAACTGGTTTGGTTCGGCTTTGTGAGAGAATCCCCCGTCCTTCAGAGGTCAGCATTAAGTCTGTGGGCATCGATGACAGATACCGCCGAAAAAACAGTGAGCGCGCCGGGTTCGTCAAGCTTGTGGCGGCCCTTGCGTGTGCCCACCTTCCGTAATCTTCTGCTTGCCGATGTGGTCTCCGACATCGGCACATTCATGCAGAACGTCGGCGCTGCCTGGTTGATGGTCTCACTCGGCGCCGGGCCGATTTACGTCGCGCTGACGCAGACTGCCGCCTCGCTCCCTTATTTTCTGTTGGCTCTTCCAGCGGGAGTCGCCGGGGATATCGTGGACCGCCGCAGACTGGTCCTCTTCACCGAGTACTGGATGATGGGTGTCGCGCTGCTGCTCGCTGTCGTGACGATCGCTGGTTGGATGTCGCCGTGGCTGTTGCTGCTGCTGACCTTTGCTCTCTCTGCCGGGGATGCGTTCGAAACTCCAACCTGGCGCGCAGTTCTTCCTGAACTCGTCTCCAAGGAAGACATCGCCCCGGCCTCCGCCCTGAACGGCATCGAATTCAATCTCGCTCGGGCGGTGGGACCGGCGCTGGCCGGGGTAGTCATCGCCGCAGCGGGTGTTGCCGCCACATTTGTGGCGAACTTTGTCTCATTTTTCGGCGTCATTCTTGTAGTTGCGAAATGGAAAAGGCCAATTCGCAAGCGCACCTCCCCTCCCGAAACGTTGTCAGGCGCGACGGTCGCCGCGCTCCGCTATGTACGCCACTCGCCCGTAATCATTGCCGTATTGTTTCGAACCGGCGTCGTCATGTTTTTCTCCAGCGCTCTCTTTGCGCTGTTGCCCTCGGTTGCCCGCAGCGTGAACCGTAGCGCAATCGGCTACGGGCTCTTGCTGGGATTTTTCGGGGTTGGCGCAATTATGGGCGCTCTGATCATGCAACCCGCCCGCGCCCGGTGGTCGACCGAGGTCGTTGTCTCTGCCGGCGTTGTGGTCTTGGGGCTGGTGACGGTAGCGATGAGTGGATTACACAGTGTGCTCGCCCTCGTCCCGGTCATGCTGCTCGGTGGCGCGGCATGGGTCAACTTCATTTCCCTGATCAGCGCCCTGGTGCAAAATCTGGCTCCGGACTGGGTCCGGGCCCGCGTTCTTGCCATCTTCATCCTCGTATATCAGGGAAGTTATGCCCTCGGCAGCGCAGCCTGGGGCGCTGTCGCCCAACGAGCCGGCATTCGGGTTGCCCTGCTCTATGCCGGCATCGGAACCATTGCCACCGTTCTATCCGCGCTCTTCTCCAGGCTTCCTGATTCGACTGCCAACCTGAGTCCATGGAACCACTGGCGCAAACCGTCCATCGTCGGAAATGCTGGAACCGACCCTGATCCGGGACCGATCGCTGTCACCGTCCGATACAGCGTCATTCCGGAGCGGGAGGCAGAATTTGTCGAGACAATTCATGAATACGATCGCATACGGCGGCGCGATGGTGCGTACCAGTGGGGCGTTTTTCGCGATACGGAGCTCCCGAATAGCTATCTGGAGATGTTTTTTGTGAATTCGTGGGCGGAACATCTGCGTCAACATGAGCGTCAAACCGAGTCGGACCACGAACTGGAACTGCGCTTGGCCAAATACCTTGCCTCCGAGCCAGAAGTGCATCACCTGATCTATGCGCATTCCAAACAGGCCTAGCTTCGAACTAGGTGCCGTCTTCGGTTTTGCCTCGCGCGGGTGACGGTGCTAGACTGCGCCAATGGCCAGCAAAAAGAAAAGCAAAAGCAAATCAGCGAAATTGAAGAAGAGTGCCGGCAAGAAATCCGCACCGGCGAAAAAGCACGCGAAGAAGCAGTTGAAGAAACAGACACAAACGAAGAAGCGAGCCCTCCCTAAGTCGGCGCCGAAGAAGATGGTTGTCCCAAAGAAACCAGTCGCGAAAGTGAAGATCAGCACGGCCCTTCCTGAGAAATCTGCCAACGTTAGGGGTAGAGAGACTCAGAGAAGGACAGGGCGGCCCGAGTTTTCGTCCGATATGCTGGGGCCGGACTCGGGCGGGCAGTCCGGAGATCTGCAGGGTTTGACTGACGTCGAGGGAGCAGATTCGGAAAGCGTCGACGAGTTGGTCGAGGAAGGCAACGCCTTCGAGGCCGGAATTGTCTCCGGGGTGGAAGACGCCGGAAGACGCGGCGACAGGGAAGTACGCACTCGCGAGGTGCCCGAAGATGATGTGCCGGAGGAGTATCTGGACAAGGACTAGCCGCGAATCGAGACTGCGCTCATCACTGGGCGTCGGCTCGATGGCAGGGCACACCCAGACTCGACTGCCCTCACAGGAATTTCATCAGCGCGTCGGTCGTCTCCTTGGGTTTTTCTTCCATGACCCAGTGACCGCAGTTCTTTAGAACGATCATCGTGGCGTCGGTAGCGACCACCTTCATCTGCTCGCCCAGTACCTGGCCGTTCGCCTTCTCGCCGCCGATTGCCAGGACTGGCATGGTCAGTTTGGTCTGCGAGAGCTGAGCAAAATCTTTAGCCGCCTGCTGAAAGGACACAAAGTACGCCCAACCCGCGCGCATGCGTCCCGGCCGAGCATAAGCCGCCGCGTACGCTGCGCGATCGGCTTCGGGAAGGGAATGAGTTCTATCGGCTGCAAAGTCATTCCAGAAATAGTCGAAGTACGTTCTCTCCCGTCCGCGTACCAGGGCTTCGGGCGTCGGCCCGTTAAAGCGAAAATGCCAGATGCCGGGATCGTTGTACACGTCCTCCCACCCCGCCACTCCCGGAAGAAACGCGTCCATTACCACCAGCTTTTCGGTTTCTGAAGGAAACTGCGCGGCGTAAGCATAGGCAACCATCAATCCGATGTCGTGGCCAACAACTCTGGCCTTCTCGACTCCGAGAGACTTGACCAGTGCGTGAATCCGGATGGCCGCATTCTTCATGTCCAGCCCGTCCGCCGGGACCTCTGAATCGCCGATTCCGGGCAGATCCGGAGCAATCACCGTAAATTTCGCGGCCAGAAGGGGAATGATCGGTCTCCACATGCGAGAGGTTTGCGTATAGCCATGCAGCAGCAGGACCGCCGGGCCATGCCCCGCGGTCAGATAGTGCAGTTTCAACCCTCCGACTTGTGCTGTCCGCGATGCGATCCCCTCGGACTGGGCGGACGCCTTCGTCGCGATTGCCGTCGCGAAAAGAATCAGCAGCGCTAAAACGGTTAACGGCCTCACAGCGAATTTCATAAAACCTCCAGATAGGCTCGCTATCTTTAGTTCTCGCGATCGTTCTCGCGGTCGGTCCTTCCTCTTCGCGACCACATCCGGACAAACCATCGCGGATCGCGATTTCGCCGGCTGGATCGAAAAGCCACGTGGCCCGGCACGTACAATTCGACCTCTGTTCCACCCGGAACCCGGCTCCAGACTTTGAACTTTGCCCCGATTCTCACAGCGCGCTCGCGCATCCCCGACAAACCCCAATGTCCTTCTCGCCCGGAACGCAACACCAGTTCGTCGATGCCCAAGCCATTGTCGCGGACCAGAAGCCGCAAATGGTTGTCCGCATATTCGAGTTCGATTTCAATCGCACTCGCCTGAGAGTGACGAAAGGCATTGGCCAGCGCCTCGCGTCCGATGCGGTAAACTTCGTCGCGAATAATCGGATGGAGCGGCCGGGCTTGGCCTTCGACCAGCACGCGGAAATCAATCGCCTTCTGCAGCGCGAGTTCTTTTGGAATCCGGGAAAAGGCCTGGTCGAGATTGTCTGCGTCCAAGCCGGATAAGCGGAGCCCTCGAACTGCATTTCGTCCCTCGTCAATCACCTGGCTCATCAGACTGAGAACGCGTCCGACCAACGGCTTCGCCGGCGATTCCGCGGGAAGATTGCTGTCGGCGACGTGAAGTTGCATCGACGCGCTGAGAAATCCTTGCAGCAGCGTATCGTGCAAGTCCTGCGCGATCCGCGTTCGTTCCGCCAGCCGCGCCTCGAACTGCGAGTCCAGGCGCGCTGCCACCAGCCGGATTCGCCATTCATATACGCCCCATGCCAGGCACCCCAACGCTATGACTCCCAGCAGAAGAAACCAGCTCGTCTGGTAAAACGCGGGAAGAACCCGGAAGTTCAACGTCGAGCCTTCCTCGTTCCAGACTCCGTCGTTGTTACAGGCGATCACATGGAAGTGATAATTGCCCGGTCGGAGGTCACTGTAGAACGCTTGTCGTCGGGTTCGAGGATCCTGCCAGTCGGTGTCGCGACCGTCGAGTTTGTATCGAAAGCGAACCTTCTCCGGAGCTGCGAAACTAAGCCCTGTGTAATCGATTTCCAGATCGCGCGTCAGGGCCGGCAGGCGCAGGTTTTCCTGCGGGAAATAATCCCTGCCATCGGCAACAATATGCTCAACGTATACCAGCGGCGGGATTGCGTTTCGGACCATGTGGTTCGGGTCGAGCATTTGTAAAATGCTCTTGTTCACGAACCATAGCCGGCCGTCGACTGACCGGGAAGATTGAGGCTGCAACGGAGCGGGTCCGGGCTGCACGCCGTCGAATACATCCAGGATCTTCGACATCACCATGTGGCCGGGATGCTCCCACCACTCGTCCAGCTCCGAACGCGATATTTTCACCAGTCCGCACTTGGAGTAGAGCCAAAAATTCTCCTGATCATCGCGGATCAGTGAATATATTTCGTCGCACGGAAGACCATTTTCCCTAGTAAGAGTCCGGCGTTTTCCGTCCTTCAACCGGACCAGACCCTCCCACGATGACCCCCACACCGAGCCGTCAGATTCCACCAGCAATCCCCGGATGTGTTTGGATTCATCATTCGAATTCGCCGTGGAAATCTCCGCCACGCTATTCCGGTAATGTATGAGATCCCCGTTGACCTGGCCCAGCCAAAGTCCTCCCGTCGGGGCGGCCGCAAGCACATACGACGTCGAAATCTGCGGCGAAGTCGTTTCCTCCTGCACTTTGAAGTCCTGAATACGGTACAGGTTCGGACCCGCTCGCACCCAGAGGTTCTGTCCGACATCCTCCGTGATGCCAAAAACAGTTCCCAACTCGCCGCCATCAGGCTTCACGATGGGGCGAAACCGGCCATCCTCATAAACCCACAGTCCGGTGTCGATGCCGAGCCAAAGTCGGTTGGCATGGTCTTCGAACATCGTCGTGACATCGCGCCCCGGTAAACCCCGTCCTGTCTGAATCCCAGAGATCTGGTCTCCGCGGATAAAATCCAGGGCGCCCGAATTCCCAATCCATACCGTACCGGTGCGCGACGCCAGCACGGTGCTGACGCTGTCTCCGTGCAAACCTTCCCGGATCGAGTAGCTGATCACCGGAACTTTGCGAAACCGGTCGATGCCCTTCGAGGTTGCAACCCACACCGTTCCTTCGCGGTCCTGAAAGAAAGCTGCTACCGCATCTCCTGACAGGCCATCGCCAGCGCTGAAGCTGTCCGCCCCTCCGCCGCGAGTGTGGTAAATTCCCCGGCGCGTGGTCCCGACCCACCGACTGCCATCGCGATCGAAGAAAAATGCGGCGATGCCCAAGTCGCCCTGAATACCCGGTAAGCCATCCTTGGTCCAGACTCCCTGCCGGAATTGCTCCAGCCGAAACGTTCCGTTGGAACGCTCCACGCTGAGCCACGTTGCGCCGCTCGCTTCACTGGCCAGCGCATACACTCCCATCAGGCCGCCAATTTGCCCGGACTTTCTTTGAAAATAGGTTTCGCCTTTTCCCGCCTTCCAGCGGCAGACCCCCTCGGGACTCCCGATCCAGAAATTTCCCGAAGCGTCTTGCGTCAACTTCGTTGCGGTGCTGAACGGAATTCCGTCGGTCGCTCCATAACAGCGGGGTTGGTCCCCGCTTACACGACAAAGCACGCCGTTGTTGTCTGGAGGGTCCGAGCGCACAACCCAGATGCCTCCTCCCGGATCTTCTATAACACCTAGAATGCGTCCGCGCGGTTCGGCGAAGTCCTGCAAGGTTCCGCCTTTCCAACGCGTTAAACCGTTGGCCGTTCCGATCCACAGACTCCCGTCCCGTGCCCCCAGCAGGGCCTGGATTCTCGAGTCCCGCAGACGCTTGCCGTTGGCCGCAATCCAGTCGGTAAATCGCGCACCGTCGTAACGGACCAGACCGTCGTAGGTGCCGACCCATAGATATCCGTCCGTGGTTTGAGCGAAGGCCTCGGCAGGACCCGGAAGCGCCCCATCCTGAATCCGCCAGGCGGTGTGCGCGTATTGCGAGATTTGCCGGTTGGAATCGAGCGCGCTGGCCGCCGCACTCAAAAGCACGAAGCACAGCGCGTTACACAAGTAGACTAAAAGAATCACGCGAAAAGGCGCGGGCTCACTCTCGCACTGATTCATCGCGGCAGTTTAGCATTCGCCCGACCTTCCCACCTACCCCGATTGTGGTATTGGACCCTGTTTCGAAAGGGGAAGAAAAAAAAGACACCTTCGCGTGATGCGCGATTCTTCTTCATCTCGCAAAATAGCAACGTCGGCGAGCTCAAGCCTTCTGGCCATCGCCGAGTTGTTTGGAAATTGCTTCGCGATAATCACAGGAGCACAAATCGTAGTGGTCAGTTGGTGTGCCAATCCGGATTGCCGGCGAGAGCTGCGTTATTTTCGCGAGGGCAAGATATATCCCATTCTCATGTCCCCCGCCAATGGACACACGCGGCTGGAGCACTTCTGGCTGTGTGGCGAGTGCTTCAAGATTATGAGTCTGGTGTTCATCAATCAACGCGACGTAAAGCTCATGCGCCGGACGACGACATTATCCGTCGAACCGGCAAATGAACCCGATCGCAGCCCTGTGCCCCGCGTTCCCTGAAAACACGGCGTCAACAGTCGTTCATCGCGCAGTCTATTTGTTTGCGGGCGCGTGAATCTCGGCGATATAGCCGCCGGGGAATTGCACCACGACCGCGTCCCGCTGATCAGACGTGTAGGGACCGGCAAGAATCAAGACTCCGGCCGCCTTGGCCTTGGCAAGCGTATCCGCAAGGTTTTCCACCTCATATCCTGTCGTTTCTCGTCCGTAAGGGAAGGGAAGATGCCCATCGGTCACCAGCACGGTCAGCTTGCCGAAGTTCGCTTGGATCCGGACTCGTCGATAGACGTCGCTCGGCCGCCCAATCTCGACGCCCGGCGCGAGCGCGTCATCAGAGACAACCTTGCCTTGAGAAAAAGCAAGGAAGCTACCCACAAACGCAGCCACGCGGTCGACCGAGACATAGACGCGATTTTCTGGAATGGTCCGAAGCGGTTTGAGCGAGGACGGGGTGGTATGCCAGTAGAGCTGAGTATTCAAGCCTCCGGGCCATTGGATGATGGCATCCCGGCCGATCGGATCCTTGAAAGGAGAGACGATGACATCCGCGCCGCTGGCGCGAGCGGCAGCGATCGCCGCATCCATGTCGGTGACGAGGTAGCCCGTGCGCTCCGCCCCGAACGGATAAGGAACCGGCGTCTCGAAACCAAAGACTGACAACGTTCCCACCGGCGTGATTACCGGCTGCAACAGAGTGCTGCTCGGCGTTGGGGTTACCGTAAAAACACTCCGTTTGCCGGCGACGCCACCGAAAGTAGCAACGACACTGGCGACGAAACGGTCGAAATCCTCGGCTGCGACATAGACGTGAGTCGTATCGTATTGCGGCCCGACGGCCACACCCGGGGTTGACCCAGCCACCTGGGCGGCTGCCACCGTGGGAGCTACCCGGACAATTCCTGCGCTTAGAACGGCTGCAAGCACGATAAGAGAAAACGATCTGCTCTTTCGTAAGGAGAACCCTCGCAGGGAGAATCCTCGTAACGAAAATCCCTTGATCAGCAGAGGTGAAATTGGCCGCTCGATGCGCATGTTCACGAGCGAATAGCTGAATTTCTTCCCGCAATCGCAGCAGACTTTATAGGTACGGCCGCCGATGGTAAATACTCGGCTCAGGGGACCATGGTGGCAACCAAAGATAAACTCCAGGATTGCTGCCAGCCTTTTCATAAGCTCTTGCTTCCACCTCTAAAAGCTCTTGAGCAGGCCTTATCTTCGGAACGGACCCACCATTGCGAGCCGGTTCGAAATCCTCGTGCTCGCACCGAAACCTTTTTCGTAATACCGAATCAAGCCGCCTGGCCACCGCTCAGCATTTCCAGGGCAGATATCGTCGTCCAGTAGCCAAAAAATCCATCTGCCACGAATTCCTGCAGAATATATAGCGTGCGATCGCTCTCCTGCTTGCAGCTGCGCCGTCGCGAGCGATGGCGAACTGGATCGGGATTCCGCCATACGATCTTCAGATTAGCCATGGTCGTTTCCTCCGCATTCGATCCCTGGGGACATCTTGCTGGTTTTTATCCCCAGGACACACTTTTGCAGATCGCTACCGGGAGCGCATCACGATATGCAGTGCTTTTTTGCTACCACTGGAGTCGGGCGGAGAAGTACCACGTTCGGGTGAATTCCAGCTGCTCCAAGCTATAGAGGGCTTTCTAACGGAAATATCCCCGGATCCTCAAAGCCTGGAGCCTGGAGCCCGAAAGTGCTTCGGAAGAATACTCGCTCGCTGAAATTACAGCTGAATGAAGCCTCGACGCGCCGCGATCATGACTGCGTGGCCGCCGTCGATTGCGCCGAGTCTCTCCAGCATGTGTTTCATATGAGCTTTTACAGTCTCTTCGGCAATGAAGAGTTTGGCCGCGATGTCCCGGCTGCGACCGCCGGCGGATTGCCTCAAACCATAAACTTCGCGATCCGTCAGTTTTTCTTCCCCGAGGTGTTCCGCCATTTTAGCGGCGATCTCGGAAGGGAAGCGTTTGTGGCCGGCATGAACGTGCCGGATGACCTCGGCAATCTCTCGCGGCGGCATATTTTTGAGAATATACGAACGAGCTCCGGCCTGAAGCGCCCGTTCGATCGGTCCATCGCCCTCAAACGTGGTCATCGCTATAATGCGGGCTTCCGGAAATTGCGCCTGAATCGCGATCATTCCATCGATTCCGCTCATATCCGGCAGTTTCAGGTCCATCAGCACAACGTCCGGTCGAAGCTTTCCAAACTGCTGGATCGCGTCGTGGCCGTTCGACGCTTGCCCCACTAAAACCATGTCCGGCTGGCTCTGGATTACTACTGCCAGCCCTTCGAGGAGCAAAGGATGATTATCGACAGTCAGAATTCGAATCTGAGCTGGTGTTGTCATTTTCGCTCTCCTTGCAAGTCCACCTGCCGTTTCTTCTTCGGTTTCAGGCATGCGCCAGTCCAACAGGCGCGTGTTTGTGTGTGAGGCGAAGGCGATTTGGCCTGGTATCGATAGCTCGATTTCGGTTCCGGCTGCGGCTCGGCTCATCAGCCTGAGCTTCGCGCCCATTCGCTCCGCCAGTTCCCGCATTCCAAAGAGACCCCTATAGTTTCCGCCCCCCGAAAGGAACAATCCATCCGCAATTCCTTTCCCGTTATCGCGAACCGCGATGCGCAGTCGCATTGAAGTGTATTCAAGCTCGACCTCAACCCGGCTAGCCTCGGAATGGCGGAATGAATTGAGCACTGCTTCACGCCCAATTCGATACGCCTTTTCCAGAATTGAGGGATGCAATTCTCGGGACTTACCCTCGACTACCAGACGGAAGCCCATGTGCGTTCCCGGGCGCAGTTCCTGGCGAAGGTGTGAGAATGCGACCTCGAGGTCGTAGGTTGCTGGCAGGCCCTGAGCCAGCTTTGCCGATTCGCGAGACAGGTCTGGGAAATGACCTGCCGGTTGCTTGCTGCCTTGGTAAACCCCATTCAATCCCACGGCGACACCCCCTAGGCATTCGTCCGCCGGCCTCCACAGGCCACTTCTTATTGCTCCCTCTTTTTTTCTCCATCAGCCTCTCTATCGATCCAGGCCCGAATATAAGCCGGGCAATTATCGAGCCGGATGCTGTCAGCCTCGCAGCCGGCCAGAAACTTGATTGCCTCTCGATCAATCAGCGTAACCTCCTGCAAATCGAGAGCGATGGGAAGTCTGCTCTCTTCCAGGCTCAATAGGCGCTGGAGCTTTGCCACGTGTTCCACTCTGATTCGACCAACCAAGGTGAACACCACCCCTTCATTCGTTGAACGCTGAATCTTCAGCATGGGTTCGATCGCTGACACGTACCCACCGTGCAATGAGCCTGCCATCGCTAATTCGTTGATAAGACTTGAGTTAGATTTTACGAAACTCGCGAAAATCGCGAATTCGCGAAAAAATCGCGAAACTGGCGAGAAGGGGCGTTGCGCGGTCAGGCTCTCTTGAAGCGGTATTTATCGATATTCAGTGTGCGGATTTTCGATTCCAGAGTTGAAGCCGGCATACCGAGTTGTGCTGCGGCCCCGGACGGTCCTGAGACCCGGCCACGTGCCTCGGCCAGGGCCGCCTCGATCAGCTTCTTCTCTTCCTCGGCGGATGGTCTGCCGAAGGGCCGGCTTGTGCCTCCATTCTGGGGGGGCGACGATGTGGGAGACAGCCAACCTGGGTCCACTGAGAAAATCTCCGTATCGCAGATCACCACCGACCGCTCGATCACGTTCTGCAGTTCGCGGATATTTCCCGGCCACGAATATGACTGCAGCAGTTGAAGCGTCTTGTGATCAATCGTCCGTATTTTCTTACCCACCTTCCTCGCATAACGGTCGATGAAGTACTCGATCAGCATGGGGAGGTCTTCCTTGCGCTCGCGAAGAGGAGGAATTTCCATGGGGATTACGTTCAGGCGGTAAAACAAATCTCTTCGAAATTCGCCGGACGCGATCGCCGCCCGCAGGTCGCGATTGGTTGCCGCAATCACCCGCACATCCGCGTGAATGGATTGGTTCCCGCCCACTCGCTCAAACTCACGCTCCTGCAGGACGCGCAGCAGCATGACCTGACTCTCCATGGGCAGTTCGCCGATTTCATCGAGGAATATCGTGCCTCCCTCTGCCAATTCGAATCGTCCGAGCCGGCGCTGCAGCGCCCCGGTAAAGGCTCCTTTCTCGTGCCCAAACAACTCCGAGGCGATCAAAGAAGCTGGGATCGCCGCGCAATTTACAGTGACAAAAGCTCTCGAGGAGCGCTGCGACCTTTTATGGACAGCGCGAGCCACGAGTTCCTTGCCCGTGCCTGTTTCTCCGGTCAGCAGCACGGTGGAATCGGAGGGAGCGATCTTTGTCACCCGGGTCAATACGGATTGCAGGGCCGGCGACTCCCCCACGATCTCCTCGAACATCGACGCCCTGTCGACTTCGTCGCGGAGCGCAATGTTCTCTTTATAAAGCTGGTCTCTCAGCGTCTTAATCTGCTCAAATGCCGTTTCCAGAGCCGTTCGCGCTGTGTGCTGCTCCGTCACGTCGATGCATGTGCCGACAAATTCGACCAGCTCGCCCGCCGCATTGAACTTCGGGTGACCGACATTGTGGAGATATTTTATAGAGCCGTCGGGAAGAACAATTCGCCAGTCCGATTCGAAGTCCGTCTTCGCCAGCACAGCCTCGTCAGTCTTACGCCTTGCTTCCAGCCAGTCATCGGGATGTACACGGCTGCTAAAAAAACCTCTGGTGGATGCATCCTCCCCCGGTTTGACGTCAAAGATTCGAAGCATTTCCGGAGACGCCGAGACCCGTCCCGACTTCAGATCGTGAGTCCAGCTCCCCATGTGGCTTATTCTTTGGGCCTCGAGCAACGACGCTTCGCTCAGCCGCAGGGCCTCCTCGGCTCGCTTGCGTTCGGTAACGTCTTCATGCACGGCAATGGTTCGGCTGGGGCGTCCCTCGGTGTCCCGTAAGAGCGTGAATACGACATTGGCCCATACCTCTCTGCCATCTCTGAGGATTTGATGCTTTTCCTGACGCAGAATCTCTCGCTTCCCGCTGCAAAGCTCCTGGTACAGAATGGCATCGGATTCGCGATCCTCCGGACAGGTCAGTTCGTCGTAGGTTTCAATCTGGCTCAGTTCCTCCCACGTGCAGTTCATCATTTTTTGCAGGGCTCGATTATTGTCGATTGGAGCACCGGAAACCAGGTCGACCAGAGCGATGCCGGTGCCGGCCTCGTCGAAAACCGCTCGAAATCGCTGTTCGCTCTCTCGCAGCAGCAATTCCGCGCGCTTTCGCTCGGTGATGTCGGTGACCGCTCCCACGAATTCCAATTTGCCCGAGTCCTTTTCGGCTGACGGATGACCCACAACCCGTATGTGCTTGACCGAGCCATCCGGCATCTGTAATCGATGCTCGAGATCAAAATCTTTCCCTTCCTGCGAAGCTCGGGTGATTGCTTGCCTTACAAACGCCCGATCTTCCGGGTGCGTTCGTTGCACAACCAGGTCCGCGTTCGGTATGGTGCCCGGTTCGCACCCAAAAATTCGGAATGTCTCCAGCGACCAGTAGAGGCTTCCGCTGGAGACGTCCCAGCCGAAACTCCCGGTGAGGCTCAACCGCTGCGCTTCGGCCAGGTAAGCCTCGTTTCGCCGCAACGCCTCCTCTGCCCGCTTGCGCTCGATCGCGATCACCGCAATGTGCCCCGCCGCCTCGATTAATTGCAGATCGCTCTGGTTCGGGCTTCGGGGCTCCGCGTAGTACATGGCGAAAGTGCCAAGCACTTCATGATTTTTCGAAATGAGAGGCTGTGACCATGACGCGCGTAGTCCGTGGCTCAGAGCAATGTCTCGGTAATCCACCCATAAGGGATCGGTAGCGATGTCCATGGTGATCACCCGTTTCTTCAGAAACGCTGCGGTCCCGCACGAGCCCGCGCGCGGACCGATCCTCCCGCCCGCAATTGCCTGATTCCAACCGCTGGGGACTCTGGGTCCAGCTGCGGGCCACAACCGCTTCCCATCGGGATCCATCAGCAGAACCGACGAGATAACCCGGGAAGTCTGCGCATCCACCGCGCTGCATAAATCTTCAAGAATGTCAGTGAGGCTGGCGCCGGTGGCAATCATCTCCAACGAACGCTTCTCCGCAGCCAGTAGAGATTCGGCCTGTTTCCGCTCTGTGATGTCGGTGACCGCTCCTACAAATTCAAGCCTCCCTGATTCCTCCCGTGGATGACCCACAACTCGAACGTATTTCACCGAGCCATCCGGCAACAACAGCCGGTGTTCGTAGTCCAGGTCCGCCTTTTCTGCTGACCCGGAATGTTGGGCTTGGCGAACGGCTTGCCGGTCCTCCGGATGAATCCGCTCAAATGCCTGCTCCAGGTTCGGCTGACTTGCCGGTTCGAATTGGAATATCCGAAGGGTCTCGTCGGACCAGTAAACGTCGCCGCTCGAAACATTCCAGCCGAAGCTGCCGGTGTGGCTCAGCCTCTGCGCTTCCGCTAGGTAAGCCTGGCTCCGGCGCAACTCCTCCTCAGCCCGCTTGCGCTCGTTTCTCTCTGCGGCCTCGCGTAAAGCCCGCTGTGCTGAGGGCACAATTCTCGGGAGTTTTGTTTTGAATACATAATCCGTCGCTCCCAGCTTGAGCGCTTCAATGGCAACTTCCTCGCCCAGAGTTCCGGTCACGAAGATGAAGGGCACATCCGGACGAATTTGCTTGGAAATTTTCAGCGCGGAAACGCCGTCGAACGAGGGCAGGGTATAGTCCGCCAGGATCAGGTCGAAGCTTCCGGACTCGAGCAAACGCGAAAACTCAGACTGGGTCTCGACTCGAGTGACGTCACAGGCAATATCTTCGGCTTCAAACGTTGCCTGGAGAAGTTCCGCGTCCTGGGCGTCGTCTTCAAGATAGAGAATTCGTAAAGGAGACATTGCAGTTGATGTAGGTCGCCCGACCCGGCTGACAAGCCCATTCCAGCCTGAAGTCGAGAGACGCAGAAGCTCAGCTCTCCGGCCAGATGAGCGCGATACTGCACTAGATTTTCAGCCGCGGCGATCGATTTATTTCTTTTTTATGCTGCCTGGTGGCGGCTCGTTGATAATCGCCCAGAAAACTCCGAGCTCCTTGATTGCGTTTACAAACTCATGGAAGTCGACCGGCTTTACTACATAAGCGTTCACTCCGAGTTTGTAGCTGGCCACCATGTCGCGCTCCTCGCGTGAGGAAGTGAGCACGACCACGGGAATCATTCTCAATTTTTCGTCCGATTTAATCTGCTGCAGGACTTCCAACCCATCGACCTTCGGCAACTTCAGATCGAGCAGCAGGACCGCGGGATTTCCGTTGGCGCGTGTCTGGAATTTTCCCCGGTGGTAGAGATAGTCCAGCGCTTCTTCTCCGTCAGTAGCCACCACAACTTCGTTGGTCAAGTTGTACTCTTCCAGAGCGGTCATGGTAAGTTCGCGATCCCTGGGGTCATCTTCCACCATCAAAATGCGCCCTACTAAGTCCATGATTTTTTTATCTCCTGTGGTTAGGAACCGAGAAAAAAAAGGTCGCACCCTTGTCCACCAGACCCTCGGCCCAGACTTGACCGCCGTGGCGATGAATGATGCGCTGCACCGTCGCCAGCCCTATCCCTGTACCTTCAAACTCGTCAGCTCGGTGAAGACGCTGGAAGACGCCAAAGAGCTTGTTGACGTATTTCATGTCGAAGCCGACTCCATTGTCTTTGACGAACACCACGACCCCATCGCTGGGCCGCTCTGCGCATCCTATCTCAATCTGCGGTTGCGTGCGCGTGCGCGTAAACTTGACCGCATTGGAGATCAGGTTCACCAGTGCGAGTTTCAGCATCGACCGATCGCCGTACAGTTCCGGCAGTGCGCCAACTTTCCAGGCAATGTTTCGCTCATCGGTCTCCTGCGATACCTCGCTCCGAACTTCCTTCACGAGTTGATCCAGGCTCACCAGAGTCTGCCGGGTCTCGGCGCGGCCGATCCGCGAAAATGCCAGCAGGTCGTCAATCAGCATGCCCATCCGTTTTGCCGACTCCAGGATCGTCGTCATATAACGCCGGGACTTCTCATCGAGCACTTTGGAAGCATTCTTTTCCAGCATCTCGGCGTAACCGACCACGTGGCGCAGCGGCGCACGCAAGTCATGCGAGATGGAATAGGCGAACGCCTCCAGTTCCTTGTTGATGGCTTCCAGTTCGGCCGTGCGCTCGCCCAGCTTCTGGTTGAGTTTGAGAACCTCCTCCGCTCCTCGTCTGCGCTGGGTGATGTCATTGTTGGTTTCCAGGATCGCAGCCGGCTTGCCTTCCTCGTTTCGCCGCAGAGACCATCGACTGGCCACCACCACAGAGGTTCCGTCGGCCTTGGCCCGCTCGACTTCGCCCTCCCAGCGGTCCGTGCGCAGCAACTCCGCTTCAATTTCCTCGACCGGTATGGGAAAGATCGTCCGCAACAACTCACGGCTGTGCTTGCCGACCGCTTCCTCCGGCGTCCAGCCGAACAACTCCTGCGCGCCCCGGTTCCAATAGGTGATGACGTGGTTCATGTTTCGCACAAAAATCGTGTCATGGGTGAGGTCGAGCAGGCTGGCCTGCTGGGTGCGCAGCTCTACCTCCTGCTGGAGTTCGTCGCGGGACCGCACCAATGCCAGCTCCACCCGTCGGCGGAGCGCGCTGAACCAGGCGAGGAGGGACGCAAACAATATGAAGAGCACGTAGTACGGGGTCTCGGAAGTTCTGATGTAGAGGCTGTAAAGCGGCTCGGTAAAGAAAAAGTCGAACGCCACACTTGAAAGTAAAACCGCGACAATCCCGGGTCCGATCCCGGCATACCAGACGCTCAGAGCGATGGCGAAGAGAAAGAGAGGAAATTCCACTCCGCGGAAGTGATAGCGACCCAGCAGTAGGGCTATCCCGAGAGCAGCCCCAACGGACAAAATCGCCAGACCGTAGCGCTGCATCACGCCCAGGATCCTTGCCATTGGTGGTTTCCGCTCCGCCATGGATCGCTCACGACGACGCTTGCTGATACTCGAGTTCAGATACTGATTATAAGGGCCAGTCTCTGTCAAGCTCCGCCCCTTCGATGCATCCGGGCAGCTTGTTCGAGCAGTCAGCCGATTATTTCCGATACCCCAAACGTGTTACCCTTGAACCCACCTTCCGAGGTAGCAAAAAAACACTGCATTTCGTGATGTGTCGTCGAAGCGGCGTGGAGCAAAGTGTTGCTACTGAGGGATGGGAGCGGGATCCGTTGAACTGCGCGCGGATGCAGCGCCGGTAAGAGGCTGGCTATCGGACTCGTCCTGCAACGAATCCTGTTTGTTGATGTTGGTTCCAGAAGCCGATTCATCAAGCACCAGACATCGCAAGGCGCATTCCCTGTCAGGTAAAGTACGCTCCCGGAGGAAACGATGAATACCCTTTCGAAGTACAAACTCTGGATCGGCGGCGCGCTTGGCCTGCTCGTCATCGGATTGATCGTTGGAGCCGTCTACCCGAAGCGCGTATCCGGAGCGCCGCCCGGAGCCCCTGCCATAGTGGAGATTGTGCAGGTCGAGCAGAAGGACGTTCCGATTTACGGCGAGTGGATCGGCACCCTCGACGGTTTCGTGAATGCCGACGTCAAGGCTGAAGTCACCGGCTACCTCATGCGCCAGGGATATCAGGAAGGCGCGTTCGTCAAGCAGGGGCAGCTTCTCTTCCAGATCGATCCACGTCCATTTCAGGCGGCTCTCGACCAGGCCCAGGGACAATTGGCGCAGGCCAAAGCGCAACTGGAAACCGCCGAGGCCGTCCAGGTCCGAACGCAGTTGGATGTTGAGAAATACACCCCGCTGGCCAGAGAACAGGCTGCAAGCCAGCAGGATCTCGACAATTCCGTGCAGAACAATCTGGCGGCAAAGGCCACCGTGGCGCAGGCCCGCGCTCAAATCCAGACTGACGAGGCCGCCGTCGAAACGGCGAAGATCAATCTCGACTTTACGCGACTTGTAGCGCCCATCGACGGAATCGCCGGACAAGCTCAGTTGCAAGTCGGAGCCTTGGTGAATCTGAGCAGCGCGCCCGTAACCTCGGTTTCAACCGTCGATCCCATCAAGGTCTACTTCACCGTCGGGGAGCCCCAATATCTCGAATGGAGAAGACGCTTCCCAACTGACACTACCGAAGATGAAGCGCACAAGAATCTTCACCTCCAGATGATTCTCGCTGATGGATCGACCTACCCACACGAGGGCAAGTTCTTCTTCGCTGACCGCCAGGTAAACGAAAGCACAGGCGCGATTCGAATTGCCGGCCTGTTTCCAAATCCTGGAAACATTCTGCGTCCCGGCGGCTACGCTAAGGTTCGCGCCGTGATCCGCGTCCAACACAACGCGTTGGTGGTTCCTCAACGCGCCGTCACCGAGTTGCAGGGCGGTTACCAGGTCGCGATTGTCGATGCCGACAACAAGGCGGAAATCCGAACTGTTCAGGTGGGCGACCGCGTCGGCAGCGACTGGGTCATTAACGGCGGGCTCAAGCCGGGCGATCGCGTCGTCGCCGAAGGCGTGCAGAAGGTGCGGCAGGGCGCACCGGTGACTCCCAAGCCCTACACCGGCGAAGACAAAGGAAGGTAATCCAATGTCAAAGTTCTTCATCAACCGTCCCATCGTCGCCATGGTGATCTCGATCGTTCTTGTAATCGTCGGGGCTCTTACCATCCTGAGCTTGCCCGTCGCGCAGTTTCCCAGCATCGCTCCACCCGAGATTCAAATCCTCGCAACCTATGTCGGAGCTGATGCTCAAACTCTCGAGCAAGCGGTGGCCACGCCGATCGAACAGCAGATGAGCGGCGTCGACAACATGAACTATATGTATTCGCTGAATGCCACCGCGAACTCAGGCACCAGCCTCATCGTGGACTTCGACGCGAAAACCGATCCCAACAACGACTACATTCTCGCCCAAAGCCGTGAAACCCAGGCCGCGTCCCAGCTCCCCGTCGACGTCAACAACTACGGAATTACGGTTCGAAAGTCGGTGACGGCGCCCCTGACGTTGATCGCTGTCTACTCGCCCCACGGCACATACGACGCAAAGTTTCTGGCCAATTACGCCTACATCAATCTGGTCGATCCGCTCTTGCGCTCGCCCGGCATTGGCAACGTCCAGGTATTCGGCGCCGGGCAATACGCGATGCGAATGTGGGTCAAGCCTGACACCCTGGCCAAGCTCGGCGTCACCGTCCCCGAGATCATCAGCGCCATTCAGGCGCAAAACACCGTCAACCCGGCGGGGAAAGTGGGCGGCGAACCGGCTCCCAAGGGTCAGGAATTCACCTACTCGGTTCTGGCGCAGGGTCGCCTTCTATCCCCCGAAGACTTCGGACAGATTGTCGTTCGCGAAACCCCCGACGGCGGGACGGTTCGGGTCCGCGATGTCGCTCGCATTGACCTCGGTTCCCAGGACTACAGCATCGCTGGGCGTTACAACGGAAAGCCAAGCGCTGTCATCGCCACCTACCAGTTGCCCGGATCGAACGCAGTCGATGCCGCCGCCGCCGCAAATAAGTTGATGGCCAAGATGAAGGAGCGCTTCCCGCAGGACATGGATTACGATGTCGCGCTCGACACCACGCGCTCGGTCACCGAGGGCATAAAGGAAATCGTCGTAACCCTCCTGATCGCCCTCGCGCTAGTCATCCTCGTAGTCTACATTTTCTTGCAGAGTTTGCGCGCCACTTTGATTCCCCTTCTTGCCGTGCCGGTCTCGCTGGTTGGCACCTTCGTGTTTTTCCCGATTTTCGGTTTCTCCATCAACACACTCTCTCTCTTCGGTCTTGTGCTGGCGATTGGTCTCGTGGTCGATGATGCCATCGTCGTGGTCGAAGGCGTGGAGCGCCACATTGAGGAGGGAATGACTCCCAAGGAAGCTGCGTTGAAGGCGATGGACGAACTTTCAGGACCCGTTGTCGGCATCGCCCTGGTTCTCTCCGCCGTTTTCGTCCCCACCGCTTTCATTCCCGGAATCACCGGCAAGCTCTATCAGCAATTCGCCGTCACGATCGCAATTTCCGTTCTGCTCTCCGCCTTCAACGCTCTCACTCTCAGCCCGGCGCTAGCGGCGCTGCTGCTCAAGCCGCGAAAAGAAAGCCACGGGCTCCTGCGAAGGTTTTTTGATTGGTTTAATCGAGTATTCGAGCGAGCCACAGATGGCTACGTGAATTGGAGCGCGGTACTGCTCAAGAAGACCGTCGTCGTCGTCGTCATGCTGGCGGTGTTCTGCGTTGCTGGTTTCTTTTTTTCCAGTCGCATACCCTCCAGCTTTCTCCCCGACGAAGATCAAGGGTACGCTCTGGTCAACATGCAGTTGCCGAATGGCGCTTCGCTGGAGCGCACCACGGACGCCACCGCGGACGTGGAAAAAATCCTGATGAATACCCCCGGAGTCGAAAAAGTTTCCACTTTCGTGGGCTTCAGCCTGTTGAGTTTTGTTCGCACCAGTTATAACTCGACCTTTTTCGTGACCTTCAAGCCCTGGGGCGAACGCAAGACCAGAGAGGAGCAATTCCAAACGCTGAAGGCGCATCTGAATCAGCAACTCAGCAAACTGCCCGAGGCCATTGCCTTCTCATTTTCCCCGCCGGCCATTCCGGGCGTCGGCACCGCGGGCGGTTTTACCTTCATGCTGGAGGACCGCTCAGGCGGCGACGTTCAGTTCCTGGCCAAGAACCTCGGCATCTTTCTCGCGGCTGTGCGGAAAAGACCTGAGATCGGCAGCCTCAGCACAACTTTTCTGCCCAGCGTTCCGGAGCAGTTTGTCGATGTCGACCGCGACAAAGTCTTGAAGCAAGGGGTCTCTCTCACCGACGTATACCGTACGATCCAGGCATTCATGGGTGGCTATTTCATCAACTACTTCAACCGCTTCGGCCGCCAGTGGCAGGTCTACATCGAGGCCGAAGCTGCAGACCGCGCCAACGCGGAGAACGTCGGCCAGTTCTACGTCCGCAACAGTAGAGGGGAGAGTGTTCCGCTCTCTACTTTGACCGACATCAAGCCGCGCCTCGGCCCCGAATTCACGCTGCGCTTCAACGAATATCGTTCCGCGCAGATCAATGGAAGCGCCGCGCCCGGTTACAGCGCCGATCAGGCCACAGCCGCTCTGGAAGACGTTTTTAAACAGACCATGCCGAGCGAAATGGGCTTCGACTATTCCGGCATGTCGTTTCAGGAGCAGAAAGCGCGGGAAGGCGTGCCCCCCGCGGTAATCTTCGGGCTCTCGCTCCTGTTCGTGTTCCTGATTCTCTCAGCGCTGTATGAAAGCTGGTCGCTGCCCTTCAGCGTTCTGCTCAGTACGCCCGTCGCAGTCTTTGGCGCGTTCGCGATCCTTTGGTTGCGCCGGACGCTGCTCAACATATTTTTGCCGCCTTACCTGGTCCAGATCGAGACCGACGTCTACTCGCAAATCGGACTCGTCATGCTGATCGGTCTGGCGGCGAAGAACGCAATTCTGATCGTCGAGTTCGCCAAGGATGAATATGAGAAAGGGAAGCCCCTGGCCGACGCCGCGCTCGAAGGAGCAAGGCTTCGCCTGCGCCCGATTCTGATGACATCGTTCGCCTTCATTCTCGGCTGCGTGCCGCTGTGGACGGCCTCCGGCGCAGGCTCGGTGGCTCGTCAGATCATGGGCACGACCGTGATCGGTGGAATGATGGCGGCCAGCCTGATCGGAATTTTCTTCGTGCCCGCCATCTTCTATCTGGTGGAAAAGTGGTCGGGCGCCGGCAAGGAGCAGACTTCGCCTGCACTGCCGCCATCACCTGCGCCGGCGACCGGAGATTGAAATGATCGGCCACCATGGAGCTATGAGAAGCGAACGGCGGAGACAGTTATGAAAAAGCTCACATCATCGTTTTCCGCAACCTTGGCCACGATCCTAATGGCCGGGTGCATGGTCGGTCCGAATTATCATCGCCCGGTGGTTCAGACTCCGGGCGTATACCGCGATCTCGGCCAGAATCCGCAGGCCCAGGCCCAGGCGACGTCGTTCGCCGATCTTCCATGGTGGCAGGTTTTTCAGGACCCGCAACTGCAACAGCTCATCCGCACGGCCCTGAAAGAAAATTACGATCTGCAGCTCGCGACCGAGCGCATCACCGCCGCGCGCGCCCAGGTCGCGGTCACGCGCTCCAGTCTGTTTCCTCAGGTCGGGGGCAACGCCAATTTTGCCGGAGGAAAAGATCCGACCACTCAGGCGAAATACAACATCCTCGCTCTGACCGCCGACGCCGCATTCCAGCTCGATCTCTTCGGCCGTCTGCGCCGCGCGACAGAAGCCGCGCGCGCCCAACTGCTCGCTACCGAAGACGCGCAGCAGACGGTCATCCTCACTCTCGTCAGCGATGTGGCCAGCGACTACTTCACGCTTCTGCAACTTGATCTCGAGTTGCAAATCACGCGCGACACCGTACAGACGCAGCAAGATTCGGTCAAGCTGACAAAGTTGCGCCTCGATCACGGTGTTGCTACCAAGCTCGATGTCTTGCAGGCGCAGCAGGTGCTCGATACCGCCAATGCCCAGCTTCCGGACATCGAACGAGCCATCGGCCAGGAAGAGGATGCGATCAGCATTCTGCTCGGTCATTATCCCGAGGGCGTCGGACGCGGTCTGCCGCTGGCCCAACAGCCGATCCCTCCGGACGTTCCGCCCGGAATGCCCTCGACGCTGCTGGAGCGCCGGCCCGACATTCGCCAGGTCGAGCAGGACTTGATCACTGCCAACGCCGACATCGGCGTCGCCAAAGCAGCTTTCTTTCCCCAGATTTCTCTTACCGGTTCCGGCGGCGGAGCCTTTGGCCGCAGCAGTCTCCTCAGCGGCCTGATTAGTTCGCAGACCCCGGTCTGGTCGTACGGCGCTCAGGTAAATCAGCCGATCTTCACCGGAGGAGCGCTGCGTGGAAATCTGAAACTCGCCGAGTCGCAGCACCGCCAGGAACTGATTGCCTACAAACAGGCGATCCAGTTGGCCTTCCGCGATGTTTCGGATGCTCTGATCGGCTACCAGAAACTTCACGAGGTTCGCGTCGCGCAGGAGACCACGGTGAAAGATCTGCAGGATACCGTCGACACTTCTCTCGTGCGCTATCGCGGAGGGATCACCACTTATCTCGAAGTTCTCGACGGTCAACGATCGCTGTTCGAGGCCGAGCTTGCATTAGCCCAGGCCCGCGGCAACGAATATCAGAGTCTGGTGCAGCTTTACAAAGCCCTCGGCGGCGGCTGGCAGCAGGCGACTCAGAGCCCGCAGAGCCCCAATGGTCCACCACTGCAGTCACAGAACGTTACGCCGAAATAGAGTCCGTACCGCACGCCGAAAGAGATTGCCTCCTCAATCGAAGAAGACGCATCGCAAGTTATATGGACGAGGGTCGACCGTCGCGCCGCCGGATGCGCAGCCATCGAAATGGTGTATGGACCCGTTGCGGAATACAATTTCAAAGTAGGGAGGGCCGACATGGCAGCCAGAGTTGAAGTGATCACCAAGCGCCCCACAATCAAACCCACCGCATGGAAGAATCTTACTTCTCACTACAAGCAGGTGCGTGAGTTACACCTGCGGCAGCTCTTTGCCGATGACCCCAAGCGTGGAGCGCGCTTCACGCTCGAAGCGGTCGGTCTTTACCTGGATTATTCAAAGAATCGCATTACCGACGAAACCCTCAAGCTGCTGATTCAGCTCGCGGAGGAATCCGGCCTGCGAGAGCGAATCGATGCCATGTTTCGGGGCGACAAAATCAATATCACCGAGAAGCGAGCGGTCCTGCACGTGGCTCTGCGCGCGCCTCGCGACGCCTCCATCGTGGTCGACGGCGAAAATGTCGTGCCCAAGGTCCACGCGGTGCTCGACCAGATGACGGGCTTTGCGAACCGAATCCAGAGCGGCGAGTGGAAGGGCCACACCGGCAAACGCATTCGCAATGTGATCAACGTCGGCATCGGCGGCTCTGATCTTGGACCGGTGATGGCCTACGAGGCCCTGAAACACTACTCCGATCGAAACATGACGTTTCGTTTTGTGTCGAACGTCGATGGCACCGATTTCGCTGAGGCCGTCCGCGATCTTGATGCGTCTGAGACGCTCTTCATCATTTCGTCGAAGACCTTCACCACGCTCGAAACCATGACCAACGCGCAAAGTGCCCGTGCCTGGGCGCTCGCCGGTTTAGGTGGAGACGAGAAATCAATCGCGAAACACTTCGTCGCGGTTTCCACCAATGCGACCGAGGTCGCGAAGTTCGGCATCGATACCGCCAACATGTTCGGTTTCTGGGACTGGGTCGGCGGCCGCTACTCCATGGATTCGGCCATCGGCCTCTCGACGATGGTCGCCATCGGCCCGGAAAACTTCCGCGCCATGCTCAGCGGCTTCCACGAGATGGACGAGCATTTCCGCACCGCCCCCTTCGAGCGTAATCTGCCCGTGCTGATGGGCCTTCTGTCTGTCTGGTATAACGATTTCTTCGAGGCGCAAACCGTGGCGGTGTTGCCCTACGAACAATATCTGAAACGCTTCCCCGCGTATCTGCAGCAACTCACAATGGAGAGCAACGGCAAGCACGTCACGCTCAAAGGTAAAAAGGTTGCGCACGAGACCGGCCCGATCTATTGGGGAGAACCGGGAACCAACGGCCAACACTCCTTCTACCAGTTGATTCATCAGGGAACGCGGCTCATCCCGTGCGACTTTATCGGCTTTGTGCAGCCCCTCAATCCGCTGGGCCGGCATCATGACATGCTGATCGCGAACGTCTGCGCGCAGACCGAGGCACTGGCGTTCGGCAAGACTCCGGAGCAGGTCGCAGCCGAGGGCACTGCAAAATGGCTAGTTCCTCACCGTGTGTTCGAGGGCAATCGTCCGTCGAACACAATCCTTGCGCATCAACTGACGCCGGAGGTCCTGGGCAAGCTCGTTGCGCTCTACGAACACTCCGTTTTCACGCAAGGCACAATCTGGAACATCGATTCCTTCGACCAGTGGGGTGTCGAACTGGGCAAGGTGCTGGCCCAGCGCATCATCCCCGAGATCGAAAGCAAAACGGAGCCCGCGCTCGCGCACGACAGCTCCACCAACAACCTGATCGCTTTCTACCGGAAATCCAAAGGGACTGCCTGAGGAATGTCCGCGACAAACGAACTCCGCCCCACGTGGGCCCAGGTTGAGGGAAGCCCTTTGCCGCTCGGCGTCTGCTGGATCGAGCAGGAGCAAGCTTTCAACTTTGCCGTTCACGCCGAGCATGCCGAGAGCGTCACTCTCTTGCTCTACGCCGCCAGCGATCTAGTCAATCCTCTCCTGACCTTCCGCTTCGACTTCCTGCGGAACAAATCAGGACGGGTTTGGCACTGCCGGATACCGGTTACAAAAATCGGCGATGCTCGCTACTATGCCTACTCTGTCTCGGGGCAGACTCTTCCTCAACTTCATAGCTTCGACCCGCAGAAAGTTCTCCTCGATCCCTACGCGAAGTGCATCTTCTTTCCCCCAGGGTTTGATCGTCAACTCGCAATGCAGGAAGGATCCAACGCAGGCCGGGCACCTCTCGCAGCCTTGATGGCTCACCACCCGGCGTTTGACTGGACAGGAGATCGGTCGCCGATTCATGAGTCGGATGCGGTGATCTACGAGCTTCACGTGAAGGGTTTCACCAGGCATCCGAACTCTGACGTGGATTCCTCTCGCGCCGGAACCTATGCCGGCTTGGTGGAAAAAATTCCATACCTGAAGGAACTCGGAATCACGGTCGTCGAGCTGATGCCGGTTTTTCAACGTGATCCCCAGGAAGCCGACTATTGGGGATACATGCCGCTTAGTTTTTTCGCACCGCACGCGCAGTATGCCAGCAGCCGCGAGGAAGATAGGCAGCACGTTGAATTCAGCAACATGGTGAGGTCGTTTCATCAGGCGGGCATCCGCGTGGTGCTCGACGTCGTCTACAACCACACCTGCGAGGGCGACCATCGCGGACCGATCTACAGCTTCAAGGGTTTCGACAGCTCGGCCTATTACATGCTTTCTTCCGATCCCACCGAGCCTTACGCCAATTATTCCGGGACCGGCAACACCTTGAATTTCGGCCAGGCGCACGTGCGCAAAATGGTGATGGACAGCCTGCGCTACTGGAAACGCGAAATGCATATTGATGGATTCCGTTTCGATCTGGCGTCCGTGTTCAGCCGCAACGCCGACGGTTCCATCAACGGTGAGGCTCCAATCTTCACCGAAATTGCCGCCGATCCGGAGTTGAGCCGTTTGCACTTAATCGCGGAGCCCTGGGACACGGACGCTTATCAACTCGGCCGCGGATTTCCGGGATTGACCTGGATGCAGTGGAATGGACGCTTCCGCGACGACATTCGTCGCTTCGTGAAAGGTGATCCGGGCATGGTTCCCGATCTCATGCGCCGCCTCTACGGCAGCGATGATTTATTTCCCGACAGCCGCTCCGACGCCTATCACGCCTTTCAGAGCGTGAACTTCATCAACTCCCACGACGGCTTCACCCTCTACGATCTCGTCGCCTACGATCACAAGCACAACGAATCCAATGGTCACAACAATACGGACGGCATGAACAGCAACTACAGTTGGAACTGCGGCCACGAAGGGGACGAAGGCGCGCCGGAGTCCGTACTCGCACTGCGTCGCAAGCAAGTCAAGAATTTCTGCTGCCTGCTGATGCTCTCGAACGGAACTCCCATGTTCCGCGCCGGCGATGAATTTCTGAATACGCAGTTCGGCAACAACAATCCCTATAACCAGGATAACGAAACAGGCTGGCTGGACTGGAGTCAGCTGCAGAAGAACGCTGACGTCTTCCGTTTCTTCAAGAGCATGATTTCGTTCCGCAAGAGTCATCCTGCTCTGGGTCGCAGCCGGTTCTGGCGCGAGGATGTTTCCTGGTACGGAGCGGGCCCCGCCGCCGACCTGTCCTCCGACTCTCATACGCTGGCGTTCTGTCTGCACGGAGCTTCTCAGGGCGACGACGATATCTACGCCATGATCAACGCCTACTGGGGAGATCTGGAATTTCACGTCCAGGAAGGCGCGGCACAAGACTGGACGAGAATCGTAGATACTTCGTTGCCCAGCCCCGATGACTTCTCGCGCGACGGCGTCCCGCTCGCGCAAACGAAATACGTCCTGGCTCCTAGATCGATCGTGGTTTTGGTTCGCTCCCGCAAGCGAGAAGAATAATTGGCGCTCCCGCTGACGGAAATCCCGGAGATCGACACAGGAGTGTCAAAGCCAATTAGCAAGTGTCAAGGGGTTGGCAGCGGTGTTTTGGAACCGACACTGCCGGCCGTAGTAAGCAACTTCAATCGTTACTCTACCGATCGCTGCACGCCGCTGTTTTCAAGCACTTCCCGCTTCTCTCATCCTCTGTGAATTCTTTCTCGCCTCCTCCCCAGACTGGTAACAGACGTGCTCTTCTCATAGCGCGAGGTGAACGGACATATGCGGGGAACGGAAGCACCGATTGAATCCAGGCGGGAAATTCGAGCTGGAGTTCTAGGCGAGCGTGCCAGGGAACTCGACGATGTGGTCTCGCGCAACCTGCGCGCTTTTCACCAGAGGGCATTTCGCTACCTGGGAAACGCACCTGACGCTGAAGATGCCGTGCAGGACGCTCTTCTGTCTGCGTACAAGCACGTGTCGCAGTTCAGGGGCCAGGCGCGGATCTCGACATGGTTAACCGCAATCGTCATCAATGCTGCGCGTATGAAACTACGCCGGCGCCGTGGCGTCTGGCTGTCGTTGGAGGAAGAGCACACCGAAGATGGTCTGCCATGGTCGGAACGGATCGCCGACCCCAGGCCCGGTCCGGAAGAAGTCTGCTTCACCTCCGAAGCTCATGACCGGCTCACCGAGGTCGCCAAACAGCTGTCGCCAACCCTGCGCCGGACCTTTCAGCTGCGCCACATCGATGGCCTTACCACGAAGGAGACTGCGTCTCTCCTGGGAGTACCCGAAGGAACGGTGAAGGCACAAGTGGCCAGAGCCCGAGCCAAGCTGGCTGGCCTCCTGCGGCCAAAGCCACGCCGGCAGCATTCGCGAACCGGGTCTGGCATGCATCCGTACTTTATGCGCACCGAGCGCGCTGGTGGAGCTTCGTCCGGAACTTCGGAATGACCATGCGCACGGTCGCAATTAGCTCGTCGCTGGATGGCCTAGAGGCCTAGCCGAGGAGACAAAGGCAGAGAACGGACAACAGAGAACAGACAACAAGAAACACGGTCGAGTCTGATCAGGAGTATTCCAATGATAACGACAGCCTTGCGAAGTGAAGAAGTCATTTCCAGCATTCTGAACATGGTTTGCCCGGAGTGCGGCGGGCCGATGGGTGGGCTGGCGGAGGAATTCAAGTGCCAGGGCCGATGCCGAAACGATTGGCGCCTGGTGTGGGAAGGCTGTGTCGCGGACGATCCAGTCCTCGCTCCGGCTAGCGCGCGCGTAACCCCTATCACCGCTTTTTGTTCGCGAGGGCCGAATGGTGACAGGTTGTCGTCTCCGCGGCGCAACCCCCGCCGTCATTCCTGCCAAGGCCGGATGCTTCGGTCACTCGAGCCCTTGCAGATGCAGCGCCGCAGGGCTTCTTAGGCAGAGTGATCTGCGCAGGCATCGAACACTGATGCTTCGAGGAATGTTCCACCGTAAGTTCGGTTTCCTGTTGTCTCTTGATGTTCAGCTTTACCCTATTACCCGTAGTTCTCCGGCGTGCCCAATCCTCCCAACGCGGACGCAGCATCCCTTCTCTTTTAGTTCGCATTTAACACGATGGTGGTATCCCTGCATGAGCCGTTAGGAGTAGCAAAAAAGCCCCCCATCAAGTGATGTATTCCCTCCGCGCAGCCTGCATGATGTCCTTGTGACGGCGACAATCCAGTCGGACTTTCGAGCCTTCCGCGCAAATGCACGGACTTGGCTGCAGCCATCGTTGAGCTGGGAGCGGGGGTTTTGACATGCAAGCGTGGAATTCCAGGAATCGAGGCTCCAATACTTCCGCCATACTAGGTCGCCGTCTCAGCGTAATTGATCGATGTCGCGATCAGGCGACCCGGACTTTAGCTTTCCCTAACCCCAGGCCCGTTCGTTTGCAAGATAACGAGGAGTGCAAAATGAGCATCGCTGACATTGGACTCACACCCGACAGCTCCTTCATGGCTGCCCTGCCACCTATCCGGTTGGAGCAGCCGGAGATAGACGTAAAAAAGATTGACCTGAAAAGTGCCCGGCTCAAACTGTTACTGGACCTGACGAACAGCGTGGTCCCCCACCTGGAGCTCGGCGATCTGTTGAAAAAAGTGTCGGTGAGCGCCAGAAGAGTCGTTCCGTCGGAGTTCGCTGTCGCAGGTTTGCTTGATTCACGGACCGGGCGCTTGAGCGCGAATGCCTTCGATTTTCCGGACGGCGATTCGATTGACGAAGCCGCAGGCGTCCTTCTGGGGGAGATTCTCGCGGAGCGCGTCTTTACCACGGGTAAGCCATGGGTGGGCAATACCGAGGAGCTTGCCGAAGCGGATCCTGCGCAGAATCCGAGTTGGGCGGCACTCGGCCTCAGCAACATCTGCGCTTTACCACTTGTCAGTCGCGACCACGTTCTGGGTGTTCTCGCCGTCTGCAAGCGTGAGGAAACTTCTTACACCAGCGATGAAGTCGATTTTCTTATCCAGGCCTCAAGCGTAGTGGCCCTGGCGATCGAGAACACGCTCGTAAATGTGGAATTGCGAAAACTGAAGCGCAACGGCAATGACAGGGATAATGAGAACGAGGAGGAAAGTTTGTTCTTTGCGGATGAAGTCCGTTGCCGGCCGAACTTCGAGGAGATCGTGGGAACCAGTACCGCCCTGCAACGTGCGCTCCGCGAGGTCGAGGTCGTGTCGCCCACCGATTCCGGAGTCTTGATCCAGGGAGAGACGGGCACAGGAAAAGAACTCATCGCTCGCGCCATTCACAACATGAGCGGCCGCCGGAACCGGCCTTTCGTCAAATTAAGTTGCGCCGCCATCCCCTCCGGACTGCTGGAGAGCGAACTTTTTGGCCACGAGAAGGGTGCATTCACGGGCGCCATTATGCGCAAAGCCGGCCGCTTCGAAGTGGCCGACACTGGCACTCTCTTTCTCGATGAGGTGGGCGACATTCCACTCGAGTTGCAGTCCAAATTATTGCGGGTATTGCAGGAGCAGGAATTCGAGCGGCTGGGTAGCACGCGCACGCAGAAGGTCGACGTTCGCGTCATCGCCGCCACCCACCGCGACCTGAAAAAAATGGTCGAGGACGGCGAGTTCAGAGGCGACCTGTTCTACCGCTTGCATGTCTTCCCGGTAGTCGTCCCAGCCTTGCGGGATCGTCGCGAAGACATCCCCATGCTGGTGCGCCATTACGTTGATAAATACGCCAGGCGGATGAACAAGTGCATTACGACGATTCCTTCCCGTGCCATGGAAGTATTCACCAGCTATTCCTGGCCCGGGAACGTGCGCGAATTGCAAAACTTCATCGAGCGGGCGGTGATCCTGTCGCCGGGAACGACTCTCCGCCCACCGCTCACCGAACTGATCACAACCAGCATTCCCGCTCCAAGCTCAAAGCTGAGCACTCTCGAGGAAATGGAACGCGAGCACGTTCTCCGGGCGATCCGGGAAGCCAACTGGGTGATCGGAGGGCCGAACGGCGCGGCAGCGCGCCTGGGCATGAAGCGTACTACCTTGACGTATCGGATTCGAAAGCTCAAGATTCCGTGTCGTCCGCAGTAGGAGTCATCGGTCTAGCTAGTCCGGAGACAGAGATTTCACCCTCCCCCGGGTGTTGATGTGGCGCTTTATCGCCACGCAGCACATGCACGTTGACCGCGCCGACAGCAGCGAATGGTGGGTTAAGACTATCGGTGCAAGTGTCGTTTCACCCGAGGATACGATCAACACTCACGCAGTCTGTGGCCGAGCCAGTTCGAGTCAGTTTCCCCCGCCCCCCCAACGGCGGAGCCCGGGATTAGCTTTTCCCGGCCGCTCCGTTCGGTTGTTGGGCGCGTCCCTGCTGGCCGTCGTCTGCATTGCACTTGGCGGCTGTGCCAACCGTGGCGTTCGTCCAACTGTTGAATTCACCGACCTTCCCCTGGCCGAAGCAGGAAATCCCAACAAACTGGTCACGATCGCAGGGCGCGTCACCGGTGCTCAGCCTGGGCAACGGATTGTTTTGTACGCGAAAGCCGCGGAGGTCTGGTGGGTTCAGCCGCTCGCCATCCAACCCTTCACTGAGATTCGGCCCAACTCAAAATGGAGCAACTCTGTCCATCCTGGAACCGACTATGCAGCGCTGCTTGTCGGGCCGGATTTTCAGCCGCCATCCAGAACTGAAACGCTGCCCACCGCGGGCGTGGTGGCTTCCGCAGTTACCCCCGGTGCCCCGGTGTGGTGGCGGAGGTGGTGGTTTCCGGTCCTTTGCTTGATCGCAGCCGGGTTCGCCATCCTTGTCATCCACCGTCTGCGCATGCATCAGACCACAACCAAGCTTGCCCTCCGTTTTGAGGAGCGCTTCGCCGAACGCACGCGCGTGGCGCAGGAGTTGCACGATACGCTGTTACAGGGCGTGATTGGCGCCTCCATGCAGCTCCAGGTTGTGCTCGACCAAATGCCTCCTGATTCCCCTGCTCAGCCTGCACTCAACCGTGTGCTGCGGTTGATGGGACAGGTGGTAGAAGAAGGTCAGAATACGATTCGAGGGCTGCGCTCGTCGGTCAGGAGCGATCACGATTTAGAGCAAGTGATCTCGACCATCGCGCAGGAACTGAACCCTCAGAACGAAATTCTCTTTCGCGTCATTGTGGAAGGTCGGGCCTTGCCGCTACAGCCGGCCATCTGCAACGATGTCTACTGTATCGTCCGCGAAGCCTTGGTCAATGCCTTTCGCCATTCCAGAGCTCGCGATATCGAAGTGGAGTTGCGGTATGCAGCCAGCCAATTCCGCATTCTGGTCAGGGACAACGGCCGCGGCATCGATGCCGATATACTGCGTTCCCGGTGCGGCGAACTGGGCGGCCTTTGCACTATGCGCGAGCGGGCGGAAAGAATTGGAGGGAAGCTCAGAGTATCGAGCAGCGTTGCCAGCGGAACCGAAGTCGACCTGCGTATTCCCGGCCGCCTGGCCTTCGAATCCAATCGTTCCCATATCGCTTCCAACTGGTGGATGAGCTTTCGGGGGCAGCAAAAAAAGCAACCCTGGTCCGTGTTGTAGCGGTCCGCTACGCGAGTATCGAAGTAGAGCTAGAATATCCGGATGCTGAGTAGCGGGTTCTTCCCGCGACAAAGTAGTTCGGGCCGATTCAGTAGCGAGGAAGCGAGTGATGAAAGTGAACGAACCTGCCCGTATTCGCGTTTTTTGTGTCGATGATCATCCTCTGCTCCGCGAGGGGATCGGTACCGTCATCAATAATCAGTCCGACATGCAGGTGGTGGCCGAGGCCTCGAACTCTCAACAAGCCATCGAACTGTTTGCCAGGCACAAGCCCGACGTGACGCTCATGGACCTCCGCCTTCCCGACATGAACGGCATCGATACCATGATCGCGATTCGCGCCCAGTTCCCCGAAGCCCGCGTCATCATTCTCACGACCTTTGAGGGAGATGTTGAAATTCAGCGTGCCTTCGAGGCCGGAGCTCGCGCATACATGCTCAAGAGCATGCCTCCCAAGGATATGGTCGATACCATCCGCCAGGTCCATGCCGGAAAAAAGCGCATTCCCCCGGAGATCGCTTCCCATCTGGCGGAGCACTACAGTGACGAATCTCTAACCATCCGTGAGGTGGAAGTTCTCCGCCAGATCGCCGGCGGCAACCGCAATCGCGACATCGCCGAGAAGCTCTTCATCACCGAGGAAACCGTAAAAGTTCACATCAAGCACATCATGGAGAAGCTGGGCGCCAGCGACCGCACCCACGCCGTCGCCATCGGCGTCCGCCGCGGAATCATCCAGCTCTGAGCCCCGGCCATCCCGTCGCACTAATACCCAGAAAGTAGTAGGAAAAGATTACGAAACCTAGGGATTCGCCCGGCCGATTACACCCATTACCCTGCGAACACGGTGTGGTCGGGGCGTTCCGAGAAATGCCGAGGAGGCACCCGCTGCAAAGGATGTTTCCTACTTTTCCAAGCGGCTGGCCCGGGGTCGGCCTCTTGCTGTTGCGCGCAGCTTTGGGTCTCACACTCTCCGCCGAGGGAGTTGCCTATGCCCTCGACTGGCGGCATCTTGGGTGGTTGACCGGTACTGTCTGCGTGTTGGCAATCGCGAGTGGCCTCTCGCTTCTGATCGGCTATTTGACTCCTCTCAGTGGAGTCGTGGCAGCTTTGACGGCAATTGGCAGCGCGTTTTCGTGGTTTCCGGCGTCGAACCCGAACTTGTTCGATACCAGGTTCGCCTCAGCCCTTGCCACCGTGATCGCCGTTTCCATCGTATGCCTCGGCCCGGGAGCATTCTCGCTCGATGCCCGCCTCTTTGGACGGCGCGAGATCATTATTCCCAGCGGACCGCCGTCCTCCAGATCCTAGCTGCCGTGGATTTATCTCGCGCTACCTCAAACGTGTTACACGACCCTCCGCCTTGTGAGGTAGCAAAAAAGCACTGTATCGCGTGATGCGCTTGTCCCTCCCATACCGCACCATATGTGTGGCGGCAAAGGCCACGCTGGAGTACAGGCAGAGTCAGAGTGTGGCAATCAGAAGCGTCGCAGAGAGAACTACAAGCTCTTAGGAACCTTCCAGCACTTCAAGAACACAAGGAGAGCATTCATGGCGACAGTCACCACCAAAGACGGCACGACAATTTTCTACAAGGACTGGGGAACGGGCCAGCCCATAGTGTTCAGCCACGGCTGGCCGCTCAGCGCGGACGACTGGGACGGACAGATGATGTATTTCGGCACGCGCGGCTTCCGCGTGATCGCCCATGACCGCCGTGGCCACGGTCGTTCCACCCAGACCTGGGATGGCAATGACATGGACACCTACGCCGACGATCTCGCTGTCCTGACCGACAAGCTCGACCTGAAGAACGCCATCCACGTCGGCCACTCCACCGGCGGCGGAGAGGTAGCCCGCTACATCGGCCGTCACGGCACGAAGCGGGTTGGCATGGCCGTGCTCATCAGTGCAGTTCCGCCGCTCATGGTGAAGACAGACAAAAATCCCACGGGCGCACCGATCTCGGTTTTCGACGGCCTCCGCGCCGCGTATCTCGCGAACCGCGCGCAGTTTTACCAGGACATTACTCTCCCCTTCTATGGCTACAACCGCCCCGGCGCCAAAATTTCGCAGGGGATTCGCGACCAATGGTGGCGGCAGGGCATGATGGGCGGCGTGAAGGCCGGGTACGATTGCATCAAGGCTTTCTCCGAGACGGACTTCACCGAGGATCTGAAAAAGTTCGATGTGCCAACGCTCATCATGCACGGCGACGATGATCAGATCGTGCCCATCGTGGCGTCGGGTCCGCTCTCCACCAAGCTTGTCAAAGGCTCCGTGCTGAAAACCTATCCCGGCTTCCCCCACGGAATGCCCGCAACCAACGCCGACCAGATCAACGCTGATCTGTTGGCATTCATCCAGCAAGCCCAGAAAAAAGCTGCATAGCAAGCGGTGACTCAGCCCGGCGCTTCGTGGCTGTCACGAAGGGCCGGGCGAGCAGCTGCAGATTGTGTTTCTAAGGGAGGCAAATCATGGTTCTTGGAATGTCACTGGCAACGTTCACCCTGGTGCACGTATTGATCAGCCTGATAGGAATCTTTTCGGGTCTCATCGTCGCTTACGGCCTGCTGGCCGCGAAGCCACTCAACGGTTCGACCGCGACCTTCCTGACCACCACCGTCTTAACTAGCCTGACCGGCTTTCTGTTTCCTGTGGAGCATCTGCTGCCCTCGCACATCGTCGGCATCATCTCGCTGGTGGTGCTGGCGCTTGCCATTTTTGCGCGCTACGGCGGTCACCTAGCCGGCTCCTGGCGCTGGATCTATGTAGTCACGGCCCTGGTCGCCCTCTATTTAAATTGTTTGGTCGCGGTAGTGCAGTCGTTCATGAAGATATCGGCTCTCAAAGCTCTGGCCCCGACACGAAAAGAGCCGCCCTTCCTGATCGCGCAAATCGCGCTGATGGTCTTGTTTATCGTTCTCGGAATTTTCGCGGTAAGAAACTTCCGCGTAACCCGGCTCGCCGCAGCATGACAGCGACGAGTTCCCGGTTCATCCACGCGACCCGGAAGCCGCGATATACTCCGGCATCAGGCCCATCAAAACACTGCCGGAAAGGAAAACGAATCCAATGGCACAGAGCAACGTTACTCCGATCCACGGAAGTGGGATTCTGCCCGCCGGGAAACCTGCCCCGGATTTCACTCTGCACGTTACGCCCGATCAAACTCTGACTTTGAGCGACCTGCGCGGCCGTCCCGTGATTCTGGCCTTTTATCCCGCGGACTGGAGCCCGGTGTGCGGCGACCAGATGGCGCTTTACAACGAGATTCTCCCCGAGTTCCATAAGTTTGGCGCCGAGATGCTGGGCGTCTCCGTGGACGGCTCATGGTGTCACGCAGCGTTTTCCGAGACCCGTCATCTGCACTTTCCTCTGCTGGCCGATTTCGAGCCCAATGGTGCCGTCGCTCGAAAGTATGGCGCTTACCGCGAAGGCGACGGCGTCTGTGAGCGCGCTCTGTTCGTCATCGATAAAAATGGAGTCATCTCCTGGAGCTATTGCTCGCCGATTGGCGTGAATCCCGGCGCGGATGGAATTCTGCAGGCGCTCGAAGATTTGCCGAAATAAGGAACTCCCTGAATAAAGATTCGCTGAAACAGGAGTAAATCATGGCCACCCTGAAGTTGCCCGTCACCGCCGAAGACCACGCCCAGGGCCCCGAAAACGCTGTCGTAACCCTGGTCGAGTACGGCGACTACGAGTGCCCACACTGCGGACACGCCTATCCCATCATTCAAAGAGTGCAGAAGCACTTTGGAAAACGCCTGCGGTTTGTTTTTCGCAACTTTCCCCTGAGCGAGATGCATCCTCACGCCGAAGCTGCCGCTGAAGTGGCGGAGTTTGCCGGTGCGCACGGCAAGTTCTGGGAGATGCACGATCTGCTCTTCGAAAATCAGGCGAGCCTGGGCGACGCACTGTTCCTGAATCTGTGCGAAGAGCTCGACCTCCCCGTCGCTGACCTGCGCGAGGCGTTGAAAGAGGGAACCTTCGAAGCCCGCGTCCGCGCCGATTTTAGCGGCGGGGTACGAAGTGGAGTGAACGGAACGCCAACGTTTTTCATCAACGGACACCGCCACGACGGCGCCTTCGATTTTGACTCGCTAGTCTCCGCGATTCAGCCGGCCACAATTAAAACAAAAACCGCCTAGACGCTGTCCGATAAATGATTCCGGGAAGGGAACGGTCGATTGTCTGCAACGCATCCGGCTCCTCAATACTCAAAATCCATTGAGCCTCGATTTCGCAACCCAGCAACCGCAGTGTTAGGAATGCCTCCAACGATTCGATCAGGTATCTTGGTGAAGACGGCGCTTAGCCGATATGTCGGAAGGAAGACCGGAAGGGAGATCGCGTAATGCAAATCGCAATGGTAGGTTTGGGAAGAATGGGCGCAAACATGGTGCGCCGGTTGATCAAGGGCGGACACGAGTGCGTGGTCTATGACCGCAGCCCCGAGGCAGTCCAGAGCCTTGTGAAAGAGGGAGCGACCGGAGCCTCGTCGCTGCAGGACGTGGCGGCAAAGCTGAAGAAGCCGCGAGCCGTGTGGCTCATGGTCCCCGCCGGCGTGGTCGATAAAACCGTGCAGGAGTTGCGCCCGCTTCTGCAGAAAGACGACATCATCATCGATGGCGGAAACTCCCATTACGTCGACGATCTGCGCCACTCCAAGGCCGTCTCCGAGGTTGGCCTCAAATGGGTGGACGTCGGCACCAGCGGCGGCGTCTTCGGACTCGAGCGCGGATATTGCCTGATGATCGGCGGCGAAACGAACGCCGTGAAATATCTTGATCCCATCTTCAAGACGCTCGCCCCCGGGCGTGGTTCGATCGACCGAACGCCTGGCCGCGACAAAGCGCGCGCGACCACGGCCGAGGAGGGATACCTGCACTGTGGCCCTCCCGGCGCTGGACACTTCGTGAAAATGGTTCACAACGGCATCGAGTACGGAATGATGGCGGCCTATGCCGAAGGAGTGAACATTCTGAAACATGCCAACGCCGGCAACGCGCAGACCACGCTCGACGCCGAGACCGCGCCCCTGCGCGAGCCCGATCTCTACAAATACGACCTGCCTCTTCCCGAGATCGCCGAAGTGTGGCGCCGCGGCAGCGTGGTCGCGTCCTGGCTTCTGGACCTGACCGCCGCTGCCCTGGTCGACTCACCCGACCTTGCAGATTTCAGCGGACGCGTCTCCGATTCCGGCGAAGGCAGATGGACGATGATCGCCGCCATCGATGAAGGAGTTCCCGCGGACGTGCTGGGCGCGGCCTTGTTCTCACGCTTCACCTCACAGTCCAACGCGGTCTACGCCAACAAGATTTTGTCGGCGATGCGTTTCCAATTTGGCGGCCACAAAGAAAAGAAAGACGGCAAGTAAGAAAGCCGGAAGCGTAGGCGTGAGGTTTGGCTGACAGCAAAATTCCGCCGATGTCATCCCGAGCGGAGCCGTTCTTAAGGCGAAGAGAGGGATCTCGGTCTGATCTTCGTCGGCTGTCGAGATCGACCCTAAAGTAAAGAGAGAAGCCAGAAACTGAGAATCACGAACTGAATCAAGGATTGTATTTCGCATGACAAACCTCACGAAGAATACCGACGAAGCTCCCGTTCCCGCATGCACCATGACGATCTTCGGGGCCAGCGGCGATCTTGCAAAACGCCTGCTGCTGCCCTCGCTCTACAACCTGGTTGCGGCGAAGGTTCTCCCTGATTCTTTCCGGCTTCTCGGGGTGGCCGTTGAAACTTGGGACGACGCTAAATTCCGCGACCACATCGCAACCACTCTGAAGCAGTTCTGGGGAGCGGATGCCGATTCGTCCCTGATATCGTGGATCACGCAGCGCTCCAGCTACCAGGCCGCAAATTTCGACGATCCCGCTTCCTTCGACGCGCTGAAGCCGACCTTCGATCGGATCGAGAAAGAAAGTCAGTCGGGCGGAAATCGCCTCTTCTACCTGGCCGTCGCGCCCGTCTTCATCGCAACCATGGCTGCGCAACTCTCCCGCACGGGCCTGATTACCGAGAACGACAAATCCTGGCGCCGTCTGGTCATTGAAAAGCCTTTCGGAAACGATCTCGACTCCGCCTCCGCTCTGAATCGTGATTTGCAGAAGAGCCTGCGCGAAGATCAGATTTACCGTATCGATCACTTCGCCGGAAAAGATACGGTGCAGGATCTCACGGTATTCCGTTTTTCCAACACTATCTTCGAGCCGCTCTGGAATCGCTCCTTCATCGACAATATTCAGATCACCGCCGCCGAGACTGTCGGCGTGGAAAGCCGCGCCGGCTACTACGAAAAATCCGGCGCGCTGCGCGACATGGTGCCGAACCACATGGCTGAACTGATCTCGCTGGTCGCCATGGAGCCTCCCGCTTCCTTCAGCGCCAAACATCTGCGCGACAAACAAGTCGAACTCTTGCAATCGGTGCGCAGCATTCAGCCGGAAGAAGTTTCGAATTCGGCGGTGCGCGGGCAGTATGGCGCGGGGGCCATCAAAAGCCAGGCGGTGCCTGCCTATCGCCAGGAGCCGGGAGTCGATCCGAAGTCGAATACGGAAACCTATGTCGCCATGAAACTCGAAATCGACAACTGGCGATGGTCCGGCGTTCCGTTTTATATAAGAACCGGCAAGCGCTGCACGCGCGCGCTCACGGAACTCGTCGTAACCTTCCGGAATCCTCCGGCCCGACTGTTTCCCAAAGACCAGACCGGGGACCTGCCGTCGAATCGCCTCTTCTTCAACCTGCAGCCCGAGCAGGGCATCCGTCTTGGCGTCGGCATCAAATCGGCAGGCCTCCACACCTCGGTAAATCAGGAGTGGATGAACTTCCAGTTTCCGGCGGGCCTCTTTGGCAACCACGGCAAAGGATACGAGCGCTTGCTGCACGATGTGATGTGTGGCAATCCCACGCTCTTTCCCAGCGCCGACTTCGTCGAGGAGGGTTGGCGCCTGGTGCAGCCTCTGCTCGATGCCTGGAAGAATCCGCCCGACGAGCCGTTCCCGAACTACGCCGCCGGCTCCTCCGGGCCAAAGGCTGCCGACTCGTTGCTGTCCCGCTCAGGCCACGCCTGGCACTCGCTCGAGTCGTCATAAACTCGAGTCGTGATAAAGGGGGTGGCAGAAAGCCGTTAGGCGTCGCCACCCACCCCTTATCCCGGAACCGCCCCTCTATTTACTCAAAAGTACATCTTGGGTTCAGAGCACACAGATAAGCTGGACTTCCGCGTCAGAATATATTATGAATGTCCGACGTGGGGGGATTGACCCAATCGCCTGAATCCCGCGGATGGCGGGCCAGACGGTGAGTTATGCCAGTTCTTCTGTGTCACACCCGCAAGTTGCGTTTCATGGTTTAACGCCGGGCCTCCGGCTCACGACCAACGCACTTCCGCGGTTGTCGATTGGTAACGCCCCTCGTGTCAGTCAAGCTCGATCCAGATCTGGCTGATCTGATTTAGCTGAGCTGATCTGGCGAATCGCAGTCTGCTCGAAGCTTAGAGTGTCGTTGACCGGCAAGTCCCGATCGTTGACTGAGGCTCGAAAAAAGAGGGATTTCGTATGTGTCTCCGGACGGCCCGAAAAGCTGCTGTTGCGGTCGCCATATTCCTGGCTGGAGCTGTCCTCTTCACTCCCGCTGCGTTCGCCGGCGCACCTCCGAGCATCCGATCAATCTCCCCCAGCTCTGGAACCAGCAGCGGTGGGACCCTGGTCACAATTGTTGGCTCCAATTTCCAGAGCGGCGCGACCGCGACAGTCGGCGGTTTGCCTCTGACACACCTCACGGTTCACAGCGGCTCGATTCAGGGAATAACATCCGCGCATGTGGCCGGCGGTGCCGACGTGGTTGTCATCAATCCCGACGGCCAGCACACCATGGTCAAAGCTCTGCTGCACAATCAGGGTTTTGAAGCCGGCACCTCGCAATGGATCCTCTCCGGTACCGGCTCTGCAACCGTGGTTAATAGCTCCACAAATGCTCATAGCGGAACCTTCTACGCCGAACTGACTGCACCGGCGGGAGAGAGAACTCAATTCTTCGCGGCCAACGCGAGCGACGAAGAGCCGGTGTACTTTCCCGTAAACCCGGGAGATGTGCTTACCTTTGGAGGCTGGGCCTATCGCGTCTCGGGTAACGGCCGCGCCCGCTGGACCGTCGAGATCAGCGACGCCGAGAAACGAAACCCCATCTATGTCGGCGCCGCTCCCGACAACGTCGCAGCCGAGCAATGGGAATTACAACAGAGTACGTACACCGTCTCCCGGGGCATGGCCTTCGTCCGGCTCTACTGCGAGATCACGTTGAACACCGTCCCCTCCGTGGCGCGCTTCGATGACGCCATCCTGAACATTGCTCCCGGGGGCACGGGATACACATTTGTTTCGCCACACATGTTGATGTCCATTGCCCCCAACTGGGGCGCGCCCGCCGGCGGAACGACCCGTACGGTCTACGGCTCCGGATTTGCCGAAGGAGACAAAGTCACCCTCGGCGGCGTGCCCGCCACCAACGTGGTGGTAAACAGCCCCAGCGCCATCACGTTTTTTGCGCCGTCGAATCCGCCTGGGCTGGTCGACGTGACGGTCGCCGCCCCCGACGGCGAGAGCAGCACCCTGGCTGACGCCTACACTTACAAGACTCCCCCTGCTCCGCCCGCAGGCATGACCAATATCCATCACATCGTCTACCAACTCCAGGAGAATCGTTCCTTCGACGACTACTTCGGCGTGATGAATCAATACCGCGCGAACCACGGCATCAACGATAACGCCGTCGACGGACTCGATTTGACCGTTCCCCTACCCAACATTGCCGGCGAGCCCGTCAGGCCATTTCACATGCGTACTGGTTGCTCCGAGACCACCCAACCCAGTTGGAACGCCTCCCACCTGGACTATGACAACGGTAAGATGGACGGCTTCATGAGAACCGGAAATTATTTTGCTTACTCGTCCATCATTGATCCCAACGGCACACGGGCCATGGGCTACTACGACTGGAGCGATGTGCCTTACTACTACGCGCTGGCCTTCAACTTTGCCACCAGCGACCGGTGGTTCTCGTCGATGATGGGTCCGACGGGGTCGAATCGCGCCTACGCGGTCGCCGGTACATCTCTTGGTTGGGTTTCGAGTCCGCAGCCGCCCCCCGGCGGCTTCCCCAACCTGACCATTTTCGACTTGCTCGATCAGGCCGGGATTACCTGGAAGTACTACTACCAGAACACGGCGCCCGCGTGGATTCCCGTGTGGTCCGTGTTTTACAACCACCCCCACAAAATCGTCCCGCTTGTTCCTAACTACTACAACGATGTCATGAACGAAAGCACGTTTCCAGAAGTCGTGTTCATCGAAGAACACGGCGACAAAGATGAGCATCCTAAGCCGGATCCTGGCGAAAACGGAGGCACGGAAAATATTCAGCAGGGGCCTCAGTCGGTCTCTACCATCGTCGGCGCTCTAATGGAGAGTCCCTCGTGGCCGTCTTCTGTGTTCATTCTTACCTGGGACGAATCGGGAGGAACCCACGATCACGTCGTCCCACCATCGCTGCCTGCGCCCGATGGCTACGGACCGCGCATCAATCGAGAATATGATGAGCCGGGAAGCTTCAACCAGCCCGGCTTCCGAGTCCCCGTGATCGTAGTCTCGCCATGGACTGGCCCGCACCAGGTATCGCACACCATTCGCGATCACACTTCCATTCTGAAGCTGATCGAGACCCGCTTTTCACTTCCGCCTCTGACCGCCCGCGACGCCGCGGCCGACGACATGGCGGAATTTTTCAACTTCTCCACGCCTGCGCGGCTCACACCTCCGTCTCTGCCGGTACAACCGACGAACGGCACCTGCGACCTGAACCTGGAAGCGGCTCCGTAACCACGTCCTTCGTGCATCCCTCAGTATGAATCGCCTGTGAAGGCAAAAATTGCCGGTCCTCTTACTGAGGACCGGCCGCCAGCATCTAGGATGCCTTTCTCTGTCCGCCGCGATCCTGATCTTCCTGCTGATCACGATCCAGGTCATGGCCGCCTTGGCCAGGCCGCTTCTGCGACGCATCGTCTTTGTTGCCCTTTTGCTGCTGGTCATATTGGTTCTGGTTCGCCTGGTTCTGGTTCGGTTGCTGCTGACCAGACTGGTGCTCTTGCGAGCCGGACTGATTCTGCTTCTTGTTTGCATCGTCGATCATGAAGTGCTCCTTTTCTCGGACTTGATCCGGTTGTTTCTCGGATTCTCCGCTTACCGCGACAACTAATTGGTGTCTCTTAGTTGCCCTTACGCGCGGTAGGGTTGGGCGGCACACGCGCTATCTTCATCGATCGAAATGTGTTGCATCGAACACAGCGATCTGGCGAATTCCGTGAAGGGTGGCCCATTCCAGCCGTGCTCTTTGCGGCTGGAGGGAGATTTTCCGAGCGGAGCCGTTCTCTAGGCGAAGCGAGAGCCTGCCCTGAACCCGAATGGCGAAGAGGATCTCGCGCGAATCGAAAACCGCGTCTTCAACGCATTGAAAACGCGCCCATCCCGACTCAAGCGGCCGAGGTCAGCCGCCTGATCAAGTCCGTCTCCTTGGGGTCGTAAGGCTTGCCGTCTTGGCGGAAAATATCGTGAAACCATGGCGTCGGTTCCGCAGTGTACGTTTTCTCCCAGGAATCCCAGGGATAAATAGTCTGCGTTTTTCCGCTCACGAATCCCCAGTTGTATCCGCCCACATGTTCCTGCTTCAGGATCGGCAGAATCGCCGCGAATGTACTTCCCAGCGGGCGCGCCATATATTCCGTGCAAATCAGCGGACGCTTCAAGCCCCGCAGTGACGCGATCCGTTTCTTCATGCCATCCGGGGCATCGTAACAATGAAAGGTAATCACATCGGAGTTCTCCAGTTGGAAGCGCGTCATCTCGCTCATTTTCGCGCCCGACCAGTCGCCCTGCCACACCCCGCTGGTCAGCGGCTGCGACGGATTCGCGCTCCGCGCCCACTTCCATTCCTGTTTGAGCAATCGCAGGGCAACTTCTCCCTTGTTCGAAAGCTCGACCGCTTTGTATTGCGAGCTGTCGTTGTCCGGCTCGTTCATCAGGTCCCACATCAGCACGCGCTTGTCATCTTTGAAGTGCCCGATCACTCCCAGGATGTACGGTTTCACCTTCGCGTCCCAGCTCGACGCGTCCTTCAATACTTCAGCTCCCGGCGCCTGCACCCATCCGGAATTGTGCACATGCGGGCGCGGCTCATGCTGCTTTCCCAGGTGCGGAAGCGGATCCCACACCGAATCCAGAAGCACAAACAGAATTCGAATGTGGTGCTTGTCGGCCACGGCCAAGAACTGATCCATGCGCTTCAGAAATCCGGCCGAATCCTGCTCCCACAAAAGGTTGTGCAGAAACACGCGCATCGTGTTCATGCCCAAACCTTCGGCCCATCCCAGTTCGCGGTCGATTGTCGGCAAGTCGAACGTATCCGCTTGCCACATTTCCAGCTCATTGATAGCCGTGCTTGGAATGAAATTGCTTCCCACCAGCCAGGGTTGCCGCGCATACCAGGCACTGGCTTGCTCTTCCGTCCACCGCTGGTCCGACGCGCCCGCGAGTAACGGGGCACACATCGCAAGGCCAATCACAACCACAATCAGAATCGTTCTCTTCTGCATGGATTCTCCAATCTTCAAAAGCCTAACCCGACCCAGCCGCGCGATCGAAACAGCAGCGATAGCTACGGCTCAATTCTGTACACCACCGAACTGTGCGGCGCAAGTTCCACCGCCAGCGAATCTGCCCGCCCGATATCCCGCCGTTGCCAAAGATCGCGCACCTGATAATCGCGCGTCACGAGCCCCAGATTTCTCCATTCATAGTGAACGTTCTGCTGCTGTTCGCTCCGGTTGAAAACCGCGATATACATGCGCTTCTCTTCCGGCGCTCGCGCCAGCCATACCACAACTTCAGGAGTCGAGATCACCGGATGATTTTCGCTGGAGTGCTGATCGATGGCCAGCACCTCCGGATTCGTCAGCAGTGCCGTAGTCCAGTCGTCGCTGCGCGGCAGGTTCCCGCCCATCATCAGCGGAGAACGGAACATGCACCACGCCGTGATCAGCGTCCGCTGTTCATCGTGCGTAAGCCGTGAGGCACGCGCTGTTCCGCCCCATCCCGGCGCCGGCCCCAGAAAGCCGAGGGGCAGCATGTCTGCATCCGGCCAATGTCCCGGCCGCGCCACGCCCGCCCACTTCTCCAATCGCGGAAACTGATCGCTCAATCCCTGCGGATAAGAAACGTCGCTGTGCCACAAATCCCAAACATCGTCCGAGATGCGCCACAACTGCGAAGTAGCGCGCAGTTCGTCGACCTTGTCGATTGGGGCCTCGCCGGGCGATAGACTCAGTACGATCTCGCGCCCAGTTTTACGCAGTGCCAGGCTCAGCATCCGTATGTCGTCTCCTTTATACGGACGGCTGGCAATGCAATCCGCCTTCACAAAATCAACGCCCCAGCTCGCGTACAGTTGCGCAATCGAATCGTAATAAGCCTGCGCCCCCGGTTTGCTGGCGTCGGTCCCATAATTATCGTGATTCCACGGACAAGTGTCCGAACGAGCCGCGCCGTCGCCCGCGCGAAAAGACGACCCCGCGATCGGGAGATTCTTCTCCACCGCCTGCTTCGGAATTCCGCGCAGAATGTGAATTCCGAATTTCAGCCTAAGCGAGTGCACGTAATCGGCGAGCGGCTTGAACCCCGCGCCGTTCGCCGCAGAAGGGAAGCGCGCTGGATCGGGAAGATACCGCCCGTATGCGTCCATCGAATATTGCGAGGCTGCGGAATTTCCTTCGGCCGTCGGGTTGGTCACGAACCACTCCATATCGACCACCACATATTCCCAGCCGTAAGCCTTCAGATTCTTCGCCATCCACTCCGCATTCGCTTTGACATCGGCTTCCCCCACCGTCGTGCCGAAGGAATCCCAGCTGTTCCAGCCCATCGGGGGAGTAGAGGCGAGTCCTGTCTCCGCGGATTCATCGCTCAAAGACGATTCATTGTCCCGAGACGACAATGTTTTCGAAGGAGATCCGCCGTCAATGCGACCCGGCGGAACGCTGGCACCAAAAGCCACAATCAGCGCGAGGCTGAACAGAAAACAAGTTCGCATCACGAAAAACTCCAGCAATCGGCCGCGCGCCTCATGCTAACTGCACCGTGAGCTTGGTCACCGACGCCGCGGGGAACTGGAAGTTCAACACGTCTCCCTTCACCTCCGCGCTCTGCCCCTTCGGCGTGACGACGTTTCTTTCCGCAAACGTGTTGTGCGCGTGGATGTCGGCATGAGTCAGCACCGTAGCCGCCGCGCTTCTCATCTTCGCTCCCCGCACTAGAACTTGTGCCTCTCGCGCTTCGCTCACATGAGGATTGACTACGGTCAGCGTCAACTCCTTTTCGCGAACCGATGCCGATCCTTTCAATCCCCAGAACGTCGCCGGCTTTCCATCGCGCTCGTAATCAATTCCGGGCACGGAAAAAATCGTCCGCAGCGCCTGCCCGCCCTGGTGCGCCGCATACATCGCAAACACGTGGCCCACCGGGGTCACCACGAACCGGTCCTCATGCGCCAGGTACAAACTGTTCAAGCAGTTGATCAATTGCGCGCAGCAGGCCATCGCGACTTTTTCCGGATTCCGGTTAAATATGTCCAGCGTCATCCCGCTGAAAACTGCATCCCGCAGCGTAGGTGTCTGCTCGATCTGATCTCCCGGCGTCGCCTCGCTGCCCGGCTTGTACCAGGGTCCCCACTCATCCACCACCAGCTTCACCGAGTGCTCCGGATCTTCCTCGCTCATCACCTGCCAGTGACCATTGATCAATCCCTCCATGCGGTCGCCCTCACGCAGCACTTCATACCAATCCACCGCGTCGAACTTGATCGCGTCGCCCTTCGCCTGATCCCAGTCCTCGGTACGCCCGCGGCTCAAATTCCACGCGTAGTGATGCAACGCCCATCCGTAGATGTCGTGCAATTCCGAACGATCCTTTCGCGCAATCTCCTCGAAGAATCCCCGCGTCCACGACCAGTCGTTGCCATCCGGTCCGGAGCCGACGAACGCCAGCTTTTGCCCAAACTCGGGGACCCACGTGGTCCATCGCCGAAACTCCACCGCATACTCCTGCGCCGTGAAATTTCCGCCGCACCCCCACGCCTCGTTGCCGACTCCCCAATAACGCACATTGAAGGGATCCTTGAATCCCGCCGCGGCCCTCGTGTCGGCCAGCGTGGTACTGCCCGCCGGAGAGTTACAGTATTCCACCCAGCGGTAAAATTCTTCCGCAGGCAGACTGCGCAGGTTTGCCGCCAGGTAAGCTTCACTGCCTATCAGTTTGCAGAAGTGCGCGAACTCATTGGTGCCGAACTCGTTCGGATCATATCGATGATTCGCTGGCGCTCCAGCCTGTTCGACGCCATTCCAGAAGTTAGTTCGCCGCGGCCGCTTGTCGGCTGGCCCAATCCCGTCGCGCCAATCGTAGCTGTCCGCAAAACATCCCCCAGGAAAACGCACAATCGGAGGTTTGATCTTGCGCATCTCGTCGATCAGTTCTTTGCGGATGCCGTCAACGTTGGGTACTTTGGAGTCTCTGCCCAACCAAATTCCGTCGTACACCACGCCGCTCAAATTCTCGGTGAAGTGTCCGTAGATGTTCGGCGAAATCGTTCCCAGCACTTCGTTCGTAAGAACTTCGATGCGCGCGTCGGCGGCGCCGCTTTGCGCCCACGCCGGCGGGAATGACATTCGAGACGCGAGAACAGCTCCTGCCCCGGCCACACCCGCGCGAAGAAACTGCCGCCGTTCCATCATGCAAGACCTCGGTTCGATAAACTTCGAGACAGAATGACGCGGCATATAGTAAACGTTTGCTCGCCAGGATGCTAGGTTCGTCCGCAGATCGTGGGTGAAAGCCTTAAGCGACGCAAGCAGGACTTGTTCTCGATGCCGGCTTTAGGCGGTGAGCGCGTGACGGTTGTAAGGATAGATATTTGTGGGAAGAGACGCGCTGGTGCCGGGAACAGGACTCGAACCTGCATGCCTTGCGGCGCTAGCTCCTAAGGCTAGTGTGTCTGCCAATTCCACCATCCCGGCACACTAATATTCTACACAGGACTACAAACGAAACAATCGACGCCCGTTCACCGTGCACGATAAACCGTAGTCCCGCCCAGCATCGTCCACAAAACCTTCGTCTCTCGCATTTCCTCCGGAGAAACCGTCAGCACATCGCGATCCACCAGCACCAGGTCCGCCTGCATTCCCGCAGCAATCGACCCAATCGTTTTCTGCTGGTTCATCGCGCGCGCCGAGTTCCGCGTGTAGGCAAACAGCATCGCCTCGCGCGGCATACGCTGCGTCTCATCAAGCACGCCCTCCGGCCCTTTGCGAGTCTCGGCCTGGTAGATGGCTTCAAACACATTAGCGCTTGTGACCGGCCAGTCGCTCGCCCCCGAAATCGTCGCGCCCGCGTCCAGCAGCGACCGCGCCGGATATTGCCACCGGTAAAGCTCCGGATCCACATACGGTTTCATCAGTTCAATAGTGTCCGGCTCCGCCTTGGCCCACAACAGCTGCAGCGCCGCCACCACTCCGAGTTCCTTGAAGCGCGCGAAATCCTCGGGATCGGCCAGCTGCACGTGCGTGAGCGCGTCCGGAAGCCCGCTGTTTCCGTTCGCCTTGCGCGCCGCCGCAATTCCGTTCAGCGACTCTTTCACCGCCCGGTCGCCCAGCGCGTGCACGTGCACGATCAATCCCTGCTTGTCCGCCAGCGTCGCCAACTCCGCAAATCGCGTCGGATCGAATAACAGATCTCCCGCTCGCCCTGAATTCCGGTACGGCCTGGTCAGCGACGCCGTCTGCGATGGATACTCCACCACCCCATCGGCAAACACTTTGATTCCCGGCAGACTCAGATTCGCAATCCCTGCATACTGCTGCCGGATCTTCTGCACATTCTCCAGTTCTTTCGCCGGAGCGTTTCTCGGATTCACCACCGGAAACGCCGCCACATGCGCGGTCAGTTCGCCACGGTCGGCCAGCATCTTGTACATCGACAAGACTTCATCGGTAGCCTCTGCATCCAGCCACGCCGTGATTCCCAGACTGTGCATGTAACGCACCGCCGCTTCACCGCCCGCCAGCAACACCTCCCGAGTCGGATGAGGCACCACAGCCTGCACCTTGTCCAGCCCGGCGTCCACGGCGAATCCATTCGGCTCGCCGTCTTTGCCCACGCCGTAATACGCCCGCTGATCGGCCGAAAGCTTCGCCAGATATTCCTTCGTCACTCCTGCGCGCGCCAGCAAAATTCGGTTCGCCCACCCCGTGTGTCCATCCGATCCCGATAGAAAAACCGGCACGCCCGCAAACTCGCCGCCGTTAAAACGCGCATTCAACCCGTCCGTCTTCGACCAGAACTCCAAAGGCAGGCCGCTGACTGAAAGCACGTCGCCGAACATTCCTTTGCCCGATTTTTTCGCGTCGGCGGTAAATCTCGCCAGAGCATCGACCGTGTCAATCTCGGCGTCGCTCACATCCGCCGTCACCAGGGTGATCCCGCCCTGCATCGGATGCGCGTGACTGTCGACCAATCCCGGAAGCAAACATCGTCCCTGCAGATCGACTCGCTCCACATCGCTTCCCGCGGCCTGCGTCACGTCCGGCAGATTTCCCACCGCCACAATTTTGTCCCCGCGCAGCAGAACCGCCTCGGCATACGGATGCTCCGGCACGCCCGTGAACACCTTGCCGTTGAACAGCAGGCGAGCCGCGCCGTCTTTGCCCTGCCCACGCGAAACCGTTGGCATGAAAAGCGCGGTTAGCACCAGCCAGACAACAAGAATTCCCCTGAGAGATTTCATCTCCTGCTCCAAGAACCGATTGTGGATTGAATGCGAACTCCGAGCAGTCTATGTCAGAGCCCAATGGCAAGTAAACGTTCATCAGCCGCGAAGCGGCGCAAGAATAAAGCCCACGGCGCAAGCCGTGGGCAAAAAGGCAGAACGAGAGCAAGCCCCGGAGGGGGCGTAAGACAGGCCACGACTACCGCGTCAAATCGGCAATCTGCACGTTATAAGGCTCCAGCAATTGCCCGGTGGCATGGTCCACTCCAGCCACGGCCAACTGATAGCCCACTTCCGCCTGAAGCAGGTTCTGCTCCGCCGTGGCCTCTTCGGTCTGAGCTTCGAGCACCAGAAAAACCTGGCCGATTCCCAGCTCATACTTGCGTTGCTCCGCCGCGGTATTTTTCTTGGCCAGATCCAGAGCTTCTTTCCCTGCGGCGATGCTGAGCTTGGCTTGCTCCAGTTGATGCACCGCATTGCTCACGTCGAGCTGCACCTGTTCGCGCAGTTGCCGTTCGCTGTATAAATCGCTGCGCCGCGAAACCAGGGCCCCGCCTAGTTCCGCCTTGGCCGCGCGATTCTTCAGCGGCAGTGTTAGAGACAGTTGCCCTCCATATGTCGGATAGCCAAACCCGAAGACCTGATTCATCGACGACGACGTGACCCTCTGCGCCGTTCCCGCCGCCGTGGTGATGAACTGCGTCCCACCCACGCCGTTGCTGGCGTAAAGCCCGGTCAAGTCCAACTCGGGCAGTAGATGATTGTGCGCCAGCCGGATTCTGGTTTGGTCAATCGACAATGCATCCCGCGCCGCCTCAAACTCCGGCCGCTTGACCAACGCCTCCTGCAGCGCCGTCGCCGTGTCGATCGTGCGCAGTTCGCCCGCCGGTTCCGGCGCCTCGGTGAGATCGAGATCGAGCGCCTGGAAATTCTGATCCTGATCCGCACCGATCGTCATGCGCAGCGTGTCTTCCGCCTGTTTGAGCGCATACTCCGCCTGGATCACCGCCACGCGCCGCGATGCAACCTCCGACTCCGACCGGTAAATATCGAGCGGCGGCAACGCTCCCAGTTCGAGCGCCCGCTTGTCGCGCTTGTACGACGCCTCGGCCGCATCCTGCGATCTCTTCGCGACATCCAGACTTCCGCGCGCTTCCACCACCGCCCAATACGTTCCCGCCGCCTGCAGAATGCTGTTGCTCACCGAGGCTGTGAAGCTTGCCCGCGACTGATCCAGACTTCGCCGCGCAATAATCAACGGAGCCCGGTTCGCAAACAGCCATCCATTCCGCAGCAGCGGCTGCGTAACCTGAAAATTCAACGTCGACGTGATCGCGGGATTCAAAAACTGGAATGAGTTGTTCGTGAAACTATTGTTGCTGCTCAAGCCTGCCTGCACGTTCGTGCCCGTCTCAAAGGTCTGCGAATAGTTGAACTGCCCCAGTTGCGTCGTGTTGTTGAACGCGCCTGTTCCAACTCCCTGCAGCGTGCTCGAGGGCGGAAACGTCGAACTGTTCACGTTGTACAGACCCGTCAGCACCGGATCAAACGGAGAGTGCGCCCCCAGCAGCGAGAACTTCGAGAACTCCACCTGCGTCTCCTGAATCCGCACGAAGCTGTTGTTCTCGAGCGTCAGCACCACCGCATCGCGCAGGCTGAGCCGCAGTTTTCCATCAACGACATAATTCTTCAGATGCTCCGGCGGAGCGAGGGTCCCCGACTTCACCTGCGCGGTCAATAAATCGTGGTAGGACTCGCCCTTCTGCGCCCAAGCCGGCGCGGCCAGAAGAGAAAAGAAAAGAAGTGAAACCACGAAGCGCAGCAACAGACAAACGAATAGCCCGGGGCGAGAGTTTTTCATTCCCTTCCTCCAGCAGTGTTGTGGCTTGTGCAGCGAAAAGATGTGTAGCGAAAAGATGTGTAACGAAAAAATGCCTAACGAAAACACAGTTGCGATAAATCGCTTTTGGGAAGGGCACGACTTCAGTCGTGCCACCCGACGCATCCGAGAAAATCCGTGGCCCGCTTTACTCCCAGCGAATCGCTTCCACCGGATCCAGTCGGGCCGCCTTCACCGCCGGATAAATCCCGAACACCAGCCCCACCGAAATCGAAACCATAAACGCCAGCAGGATCGAAGTCGCTGTGACAATCGTCGACCACCCCGCCAGCAGCGCGATCAGCCGTGACATCACCATGCCAAACACAATCCCAAACGTTCCGCCTACAAACGAAATCAGCATGGCCTCCACTACAAACTGCCGGATGATGTCGCTCTGCCGCGCTCCCACCGCGCGCCGCACGCCGATCTCTCGCGTCCGCTCCAGGATGCTGGCCAGCATAATGTTCATGATTCCGATCCCGCCCACCAGCAGCGAAATCGACGCGATCGCCACCATTACCGCATTGAAGAGCCGCTCCGTGCGCTTCTGTTCCGCCAGCAGTTCCGCCGGCACGATCACGCTGAAGTCTCCCGCCGAATGATGCGACGAATCCAGAATCGCCCGCACCACCTGCGCCACCGTCCCCATGTCAGCGCCATCGCGGATGTTCAGATAAATCCCGTCAATTTCGTCGCGCACGTCGCTGTAGGAATCTTCCAGCCGCAGAATCGCCGAATTCAGCGGCACATACATAGTGTTGTTGAGATCGGTGGTCGGCACTCCCGCCACTTCCGTCTGCGAACTGAGCTGCGGGGACGCCACTCCGATCACGCGGAACCACTGCTCGTTGGCCTTCACGTACTGGCCAATCGAATTCGCCGACCCGAACATGCTCGACTGCGCCGCCGCACCCAGCACGCAAACCGGCGCGCCGCGCGTCTCCTCGTCCTCGTTGAAAAATCTTCCCTGCAGAACGTGAAGCCCGGCAATCTTCAGGTAACTCGGATTCACTCCATAGACAATCGGCGGCTCCTGCTGCGACTTCGGAAGCGTCTTTGACGGCGTGAGCCGCTTTCTCGGTGTCGCCGCCACAATATCGGAGCCAACATCATCCCGAATCACGCGGTAGTCCTGAAACGTCAGCCCCGGCGAAATCTTGCGGATCTTCGAATGCGCCTGCCACTCGGTCGTTTCCTTGGCCTCCACAATCAGGTTGTGGACTCCCATCTGCTCGATCAGCGCCATCACTTTCTGCCGCGCTCCCGCACCAATCGAGAGCATCGAAACCACGGCAGCCACTCCGAAAATCATCCCCAGCATGGTGAGCAAAGTACGCAGCCGGTGCAGCAGCAGATTCTGCAGCCCCAGCTGCAGATCGGGCAGCCACTGCCGGTAACCGTGCAGTGCGCGCGCCGGGGCGCTCGATGCAAGTGTGGCCATTACGGCGTCCCTCCGGCCGGCCCTGCTCCCGAGCCGCTGGAACTCGTCCGCTTTCGCGGCGCAGTCGGATCGATCAACGCGATCTCCGTGCCCGCGCTCAGCCCGTCAATCGCTGCCCGGCTCTCGTTCTCCGCCTGAATCTTCACCTCGCGCGGGTCGAAACTGTTTCCGTTCTTAACGTACGCGATGCGTTTATTGTCCTTGAGGAATAAACCCTGGCGCGGCACATAAAGTACATTCTTCTTCGCATCCCCATTGATCAGAATCTGCGCCGTCATCCCCGGCCGCAGCCGCGCGTCCGATCCCGCAAGCGTCACCGTAACTTCGAACTTGCTGCTGGTGTCATCGTCCCAGAACATCCGGGAACTGTTGCCGCCGACGGTCTTCACCATCCCGTGCAGCGTACTGTCCGGCAGCGCATCGAGCGTAATGTCGACCGACTGCCCCTGCTTGATGTTGTTGCGCTCAAGCTCTCCAACCTTTGCCACCAGTTCCATCTCTCCCGAGTCCAGCACCTGCCCCACGCTCCGTCCGGCCCGCACTTCGTCCCCTTCGTGATATTCCGGCAGCGTCATCCCCGGGAAGCAGCAGAATCCGCCCATCGCTTCCTCGTTCTTGTCCAGCGAAACCAGGCCATCCATCGGAGACAGCACCCGCATCTTGTCGATGTTGCCTTGCGCCTGGTCCATTGCCAGCTTCGCCTTGTTCCGCTTTTCTTCCGCGAGCGCGATCGTGGCCTGGCCCGAAACGCTGCGCGACTTGATGTCCTGTTCCAGTTCCGCCAGCACCCGCTTGGCCTGCTCCAGCGCCAGATCGTTCTTGTGCGCGTCGATCGTGCTCACCAGTTCGTTTTTCTGCACGTCGAGTTCGGCCCGTCTCACATCGAAGCGCGCCTTGAGCAGCGCGACCTTGTCCTGGGCCGCAGTCACCGCGGCATCCGCCTTCGCCTTGGTGATCTCCTGCTCCGCCTGCAGCAGCTCCGATCGATTCTGTTCCAGGTTGTAGCGCTGCTCCGCGGGATCGAACTCAATCACGAGATCACCCTTCTTCACTGCCGTTCCCGTATGCAGCAAGTGGGTAATCTGCAGCGCGCCCCCACCCACCGGCGGAGCCGTCAGCACCTTCGATTGCACCGCCCGCAGTTCGCCGTTGGCGTGCACCTTCATATCAAGATCGCCGCGCCGGACGCTGCTGATCGGAATCTCATCACCCGCGGCCGCCGCCGGCGAGGCCCGCCGCACCGCCGCCACAACGCCTCCCACGGCGAAGAGAACGACCGCCACCACCGACCACGTAATTGCCCGCCTGCTTCTCATCCGCCCCTTCTCACTTCCGACCACTGACCACTGATCTCCGACCCACTGACTTCCTACTCCTTCGCAGTCGGATCGCTTAGCGCCACTTGTTCGCCGTCGCGCAGTCCCTTGGCGATCATGATCTTGTCGCCGCTTCGCCGCCCCACTTCGACTTCGCGCTCCTCAAACTGCGTCCCTTTCCACACGTACGCCACATTCTCCCCAGACTTCTGAAACAGCGCCTGCGCCGGAATCGTCAGCGCATCCTTGACTTTGTCGACCACTACCGTGACCTGCCCGGTAAGACCCGGCTTGAAGCGCGAATCCGTCTGGTCGAGAATGATTTCCAGAATAAAATTTCGCGCGAACGGCCAGCCCCCCGTAAAATCCGGACTCGCCAGCGCTCCGATCCGCTCGATGTGCCCGGTGAACTGCCGGTCGGGAATCGCGTTCAACTGCACCGTCACCGGCTGCTTGAGCGCCAGCCGTCCTCGTTCTGTTTCATCCACGCGCGCCGTAACCCGCAGCGTCGTGGCATCCGGTAACTCCGCAATCGCAGCGCCCGGCCACGCTCGGTCTCCTGCCCGGTACGTCACCTCGCCCGATCCGCCCCAATGCTCCAGCAGGCTGATCGTTCCCGGCGACGGCGCTTGCACACTCATCCGAGTCAACGCATGTTCCGCCCGCTCCACGTCGAACTTGGATTTCGTGCTGGCCTGCACCGTACTTTCGATCGTCGCCTGATTCAGACTCTTATCCGATTTCTGCTTCGTCTCTGCTTCCTTCAGCTTCTGCTCGGCGTCCGCCTGCAGCAGCCTTTTTTCCTCGCCTTCAATCTTGGAAAGAATCTCCTGCTTGCTCGCATCCAGCTTCGCCACTTCCACGTCGTATCGCGCTTTCAAAACCGCGGTCTTATCCTCTTCCTCCGTCAGCCTCGCCTGCGCCCGGGCCTGGTCGATCGTCGCCTGCGCAGATTTCAGGCTCGAGCGAAAGACCGCCAGATCCTGTTCCGTCTTCGTCTTGTCGAACTCCACTACGACGTCGCCCGGCTTTACCACCGTGCCCTCGGCCGCGATCTTCACAATCTGAAGATCGCCCGCGTCCGCCGGCGCGCTGATCGTCACTGATTTCAGGGCCTTCACTTCGCCGCGAAACTGCATCGAGTCCAGGAACTCCCCGCGTTTCACCTGCAGCGTCGGGACCGTCGGCGAACGCCGACTGAGCCGCACTGCGCCCAGCACCACGCCGCTTCCCGCCAGCACAATCACCGTGATGATCACCAGCTTGCGCCGGATCCAGAGCCTGTGGAAGCGTTCCCTCATTGCGAGCCGCCTCCCGCACTTCCACCCGAGGCTTGCGCCACCTTCCCGCCGGTTACATCCACATCGACCGCCGCCGAAAGATCCGGCATCAGCTTGGGATCATTCCCCTCGATCGATACGATCACCGCGAACTTCCGCAGGCGGTTGGAAAAATCCCCGCCCTCCCCAATCGGAGCCAGTTGCTCCACCTTCGCGGGAAACACCAGGTCCGGATACGCGTCCAATCTCACCTTCGCCTTTTCGCCGATCCATAGGCTCGGGAAGTCCTGCTGGTTGGCCGAAACCCGCACCTGCATCGCCACCGGATTTACCACCTGCATGAACGGCACTCCCGGCCTTACCTGGTCGCCTTCCTGCACTTCGCCCATCGTGCCCTGTTTCCAGATCGTGTTCAGCACCACCACGCCATCGATCGGCGCGCGAATCTGCATCAGGTCGGAGTTGCCCTTGGCATGCAGCATCGTCTGCTCGGTCCGGTCGCGCTGTATCTCCAGAATCCGGATCGCCGCCAGCGCCGCCTTGCGCTTCAGGTCGAACGTCTCTTTCAGCTGATCGTAGGTAGCCTTGGCTTCGTCCAGATTCTCCTGGTTCTTTTCCGCATCGATGCGCGAAACAACCTCCGCCTTCGTGATTTCCAGTTCCGACTTGCGCAGATTGTCCTCGGCCGCCTTCAACTCTGTTTCATCCTTGGCCTTCGCCGCATTCTCCTTGGCCTGCTCCTCCGAAACCTGATCCACCAGTTTCCGGTACTCCGCCTGTTTGTCGAAGAAATCCCGCATCTGCGCCTGCCGGTCAAACTCAGCCAGCAGGTCTCCCTGCTTCACCCGCGACCCCGCAGGCGTCAGGTGGACGACCGTCAGCGTCCCAACATTTTGGCCCTCCAGTAAAGGAGCGAGCAGCGCGCGCGCCTGCACCGCCTCGGTTGTTCCCCGTAGACGCAGCACCTCCCCTGGATTGTTCGTGGAAGACTGCGCCCCATTTGCAGTCGCAGAATTTTTGTTCCGGGTAACGCTCAGCAGAACTGCGCCGGCAACGATCGCGCACACCACGATCACTCCCGCCGCAATCGCGAGCGCGCTGCGCAGCCCCCCCGGACGTTCGCCGCCGTCGTCTGGCTTCGGCTGCGTTGCAGGCGAACTCGGTGCCGCCTCTAGTTCAGGAGTAACTTCCGCTGGAGCCGAGTTCATCACTGGGATACTCCCGCCGTAAGAATCTGCCTTCGCCGCAAACGTTGCCCGCTGGCCTGTTCTTCTGTAGGTTCCCAACCGATAGATAAAGATAGACGCCGCAAAGAGTAGATCGTTAGAACTCCCGGCCCTTGCGCCGGCAGTTCCAAAATTTTGCGCCAGGATCGATTATGTTCACAAGCTCCAGCCGGATGTTCTTAGCGCCCTTAGCGGTTAGCGTCTTTATAGAACTGACCCCTGGAGCCAACCCCGAAAGAAATTGACGCTCCGCAACTGGAACCTACACCCGGAAATAAAGCCAAGGAAGGAACACCACGAATGATGGATGGTCACCGTTTGACAACACCTCTACCCTGGGGCCCGCAAGAGTCCGCCCGCGCCCTACTGCACTTCGTTCAGTTTCTGGTAAATCAGCATCGCCACCAGAACGAGCGCAAAGACACCGGAGCCAATGCTGAAGACCCACATCGGCACCGTCAGACGGTTTACCTTGACCAGCAATTCGGTCTGCTCTTCGTGCATGTGTGAATTGTTGTCGTCTAGAAACAACTGTTCATCCTCATGCATCGTGAGCGTGCTCTTATAGATCACGAGGACGATCAGACCAACGGCAAAAATCCCGAACACCACTGCCACCACCGTTAGCGCCATAAGCCACCTCGAAGGTTCTACCCGGTGTACCGGCCTTTGTTTCCCGCGTCCGGATCCGCAACGAGGCGGTCCCGTTCCGCGTACAAGGCCTTCTGCGAAATGATTATAGTCCCGTTTGGCAAGCCCTGGCGCCAAGAAATCCCACAGCATTTCATCAGTTTACAAATGTGGAACGGATGCGACGAACCTCTCCCCGCCAGCATCCAACCTCTGTAAGATCGACTCATGCTCGCAGTTCTTTGCGCACTTAGCGGCCGTTCTTGGCGTCCTTAGCGGTTAATGTCTTTAAGCCGCGAGAGTCCCTGAACTGCCCTAAGCAAGCGGCAAGACTCCGAACCTGAATCTGCTATAATCGATCAGCTTTAAAGCCAAGGAGATACGAATGGCCACGACAACTGTTCCCACGACCGTCCCGGAAGTTACCCCTGAAGTTACCAAAAAGGTCGCTCCCATTACCCTGACCTCGAACGCCGTAGCCAAGGTGAAGGAAATCATGGGCCAGCAGAACCCCGTCCCCGCCGGCCTCCGCGTCGGTGTCGTTGGTGGCGGCTGCTCCGGCTTCTCCTACTCCATGCAGTTCGAAAACGGCGCTGGAATGATGGACAAGACTTTCGACATGGACGGCCTCAAAGTCTTCGTCGACGCCACCTCCGTGATGTATCTGAACGGATGCATCGTCGACTACGTCGAGTCCCTCGAAGGCGCAGGCTTCAAGTTCGAAAATCCGAACGTGAAAAGCACCTGCGGCTGCGGCTCCTCCTTTAGCGTCTAATCACGAATTCAAAGCAGTAAAAAGCGGGTGCCCTATCCTTAGCCGCGTTCTTCGCGGCTAGGGTGGGGCCTTTGACTTTTATGGCTAAATCAATAACGAAGAGAGTGTCCCATTCTAGCCGCCTTCTTTGCGGCTAGAGTGGGGCCTTTGACTTTCTGTATCCAGATCGTAACGAGGGATTATTGCTGCTGCTGAGGAGGATTGCTAGGCTGGCTCGGGCTCCCGAAACTACCCGTCCCCGGCCCACTCTGATTGTTCTGCAGCCCCGAAGGAGAATTGCCGAACCCGCTGCCAGTCCCGTTCCCGAAGCCGCTGCTGCTGTTGGGGCTCGTTCCATTCAGGTTCGGCGTCGTCCCCTGCCCAAACCCCGCCAGTTGCGGCTGATAGGGCGTCGTAATCAGCCGCCCCAGATCCTGCGCCGGATCGTAAACAAACATCCAGTCTTTATACTTCGTCTTGTGATTAAACTCGCGGATCGTAGTGTCTTTGCTCGTGCTGGCAACTCCAATAATCGTTCCGCCAATAATTTGACCCGACCCGAGCTGACCCGACCCGGACTGGCCCGAGCCCGACTGATCGCCGTCACCGGCCGTTCCTGATGGATTCGCACCGGTCCCATCCGAAGGCGTCTGAGATCCCGGTTGCGTCGCACCCGTCCCGGATGAATCCCCCGCCTGGTTCTGTCCCGTCGGAGAATTCCCATTCGCTCCTGCGGGGCCATTCAGGCTGAACGTGCTCCCGGAGTTCGAGCTCGCGCCCCCGCCAAAGGCCGAGGTTTGCCCAAACGCCGACTGGCCAGGTCCGCCCAGACCGCCCGCTCCGCCCGGCGTCCCGGGAGAGCCGATCGGACTCGCGCCCGCAATCCCTCCACCCATACCAATACCGCTGAGACTGAGCTGCACCTCGCCAAAATGCAGCAGTTTGAAGTCTTTCCCCGTGAGTGGATCTTTATACCGCTTGCGCAGAAAGCGCAGATTGTTGGTGCTCTCCAGGTCCTCGAGCTTCGTCGGATAGCGCCCGAACTTCTTGTAGTACGCCCGGATCGCCCGCGAATACTGCACCCCGCGATGAATCATCTCCTCTTCGCGGTCGCGCCTGATCTCAAACGTGATGCTGGGAAGAATCACACCCGCCGCGATAATCATCAGCGCAACCACCAGCAGCAGCATAAGCAGAATGTACCCGCGCTCATTCTCTCGGGAAGAACTACGCTTTCGGGGAGATCGAGGCCGCGTTTGTGAAGGGAAGACCATCGAAGAAGATTTCGTAATTGTGTAATTTAGTAATTGAGTAATTTGAGACCTGAATCGCGAGTATTTTCTTAAACTACCCAATTACTAAATTTCCCAATTTCTCAATTGCTTTTCTATCCCTGCGTCAGCGGAATATTCTGCGGCGGCCCGCTAAACACCATGTCCTGAATCTCGACCGAGTTCGGCGAGATGCGAATCACTTTGTAGCGCCGGTCCACAATCTCGCCTTCGCCCGCCACAAAAACGTCGTCGCCATTCTGCAGAAATATTTTCTTCGACTCCCCCGCCTGGCTGGCAAAGCCATAAAACTTCAGCGGAATCGGCGGCGCCGTCGGGGCAGGAGGCGGAGTCCACACCGGAGCCTTGGGCTCAGGGTCCGTATTCGCCCTAGCGACCGCCTGGTCAATCCTGACCGGCTCCGCCTGCGAAACAAAAATATTCCTGCCATTCCCCTGGTACTGCGTCTGTTCAATCGTCGCCAGCAAATCCAGCCGCAGCGTCGGATCCAGGTTCTCCGTCCGCGGCTTCTTTCCCTTCGCCGCCGTACGCCCCGAGGCGCGAGGAGTCGCAGGCGCCGCGGCTTGCGCACTGGAAGACGGAGCCGACGAATCCATAAACATGGGCAGAACCTGCCACGCCGCGGCCAGAACCGCCACCACGCCCAGCGCAATCGCCCACTTCGTCTTTTTCTTGTCTTCCAGTCCTAGTTTCACGACAATCCCGTCTTCAAATATGCCTCAAGCTTCATGTTCAGCTTGACCGGCCCCTGCTGCTCGCCGCCCAGCGAGACGCTGTTGATGATGAAAAACATCTCGTCCTGCTCCAGCACGTTGATGAAACGCGCCAGCGACGCGTAATTTCCCGAAAGATCGGCTTCAATCTCCACCGGCTCCAGATGCCCCGATCCTTCTTCCTTCGTTTTATACCGCGCCTGCTCGATGATCACTCCGTTGGCCGCGGCCAGCTTGCCAAACTCCGCCGCAATCTCCGAATCCCGGGCAGGGAAGCGCTTCTTGTAGAAATCAACAATCTGCCGGTTCGCCACCTCCACCTTCTGCGGCAGATTCTGCAGCGGCGCAACCTGCTTGGTTTTGATATTCAGATCTAGCTGCAGCCGGTTCATCTCCTGCCGCCGCGTATCCGCCGAGCCCACCAGTGGCGAAAAATAGACGATCAGCGCCACCAGGTCCAGGGTCGCCATGACAACCAGCCCGGTCTTCAGATTCTTACGCGTCCTGCGCAGATCCGGCATCAGGACCTCCTCCGCATCGGGGCTGCGAGTCTGGGAGTCGCGCGCTTAGGTTTGGCATTGTCCGGCTTGGCGTCACTCGGCGGATTCGCGTCCGTATTCGGTGCAACTCCCGCCTTCGGCGCGCCCGCTGCCTTCGACTCCCCCGGTTCCGCTAGCGGCTCCGGAATATAAATCGCCGCGATCTCAAACTGCTCAGTGTCGCCGTTTGTGGATCTTTCCACGTAATGTTCCGAGACGATGCTGGTCTGCGCGAATCGCCCCGATCCTTCCATTCGCCGCGGCAATTCGATCGCCCGGTCGCGCGAATCTCCCGCCACAAGCATCTTCAGGGCCAGCTGATTATCTTCATCCAGCGTCGGCTGGATCGAAACCAGGTGCACCCGCGGCGGCATCACCTTCTCCAGATTCTCCAGCACCAGGGTCCAGGAAAACGCCTTGCGCTCGATCAGTTCATTCAAAAACTGCGACGTGTCCCGCGTGTTCCGGTTTTCCGGACGATTCAGAAAATCCTCGGCGTTGGCCCGTATGCGGTCGCGATCTGCAATCTTCGCTCGTCTCTCCGCCATTACGATATGATCCTGGCGGGCGTGTATCCATCCCATGATCGTCATCGCCAGCAGAACCAGCGTCAGCACTCCGACCGCGCCCGCAGCCGTCCCCCAGCGCAGCCAGAACTGCCGCGCATCCTCGTAAGGCTGGCTAGCGAGATTGATATCAAGTCTCATCGTCTATAGAACCATTTCAGATTTAGGATTGAAGACTTCAGATTGAAAAATCCAAATCCAGACGTCACCGATCTAAAATCTGCAATCTAAAATCTGAATTCTGAAATTCTTTTCGTTTCAATTTGCTGCCTACGAAATCAGCGCTCCCACCACTCCCGCCATTCTCCACCGCGGCACCGGACCCCCCGTGCTCGCGCCCAGTTGCGAAGACGCCACCAGATCCTGCACCTCCGCTCCGGTCTGTGCCCGCAGTGCTGGAGTCGCACCGCCCGACTCCGGCAGCCCCGCCACATAAATCCGCTCAATATTCAAATGATACGTGTCCTGAAAAAAAACCACTGACGGATAAACATCCTCGGCCAGTTGCTCGCCCGTAATCGTCACCCCGCGCGGATTCTCCAGCGTCCGGAAAAGCTGCAGCTGGTCGTTGCTCAGAATCGCGATGCTGGTCGTGTGCGCATCCACCTTCACCACCAGCGTGGGACGCTTCCCATCCGCCGCGCCCAGAGCCGCCAGCATCGACGGCAGCACCACTCCCGGGCTGAATCCGGCATCACGAAACGCCGCTTCATAATCTTCGATCACGCTGGCCAGCCCCACCGCCGCCACCACCTTCACTTCATCGTTCACCTTCTGCGCGTGAAACGAAACTTTCGCCTTGTCCACATCAAACGGCAGCGACTTCTTCAGTCGGAATCGCACGACTCCCAGCGCCTCTTCCTGGTCCGAAGGCAAAGTATCAAAGTCCACCAGCATCACCCGCACCGCCGCATCCGGGACCACGGCAATCACATCCTTCGATCGCCCCGCGACCCCGCCCAGCGCCGCTTCGATCCCCGCCCGCACCGCATCCCCCTGCCGCAGATTCCCCTCCACCAGGTCGGGCACCACGCTGCCCGGAGCCAGTTCCCGCGCCGCGCAGGCCTCGAGGCCCCCGCCGTTGTCGGCGAATCGCCCCGCCAGCACGCGGTCCGCCGCAATCTCGCAGGCCAGTTTAGGTTTAGGTGTGTTGTTAGTTGAACTCATGTGCAGGAACGCCTTGAGAGAAACGTCTACCGTATAAATGAGAACGCGAACCCTAAACAATTGCAATAGCTGAAAGGGCACCGCAGCACGCGTGCTGGTCACTGGCCGCTGAACACTAGCCCCTGATTCCCACCCACCTACCGCATAGCCTCAATAAACGTAACCTTGTTGATCTCTTTCAAAGTAGTCATCCCGAGCCGCACCTTATCCAGTGCCGACTCGCGCAGAAACCGCATCCCTTCGTCGCGCGCCGCCCGCCGAATCTCCGAAGTCGGCTTCTTCGCCAAAATCATCTCGCGAATCCGGTCGCTCAAATCCAGCAACTCGTGAATCGCCGTTCGCCCGCGGAATCCCGTGCCCGCACACTCAATGCATCCCGGCCCTTCATACAGCGGAACCTTGCCCCACTGCGCCGGATCCAGTCCACTCGCCTCCAGCACATCCGGCGCGTAATGCACCTCGGTCCGGCAAGAGTCGCAAATCAACCGCACCAGCCGCTGCGCCAGAATGCAGTTCAGCGCCGAAACAAAGTTGTAAGGCTCGACGCCCATATTCAAAAATCGCCCGATCACGTCGACCACGTTATTCGCGTGCACCGTAGTAAATACGAGGTGTCCGGTCAGAGCGGATTGAATCGCAATCTGCGCCGTTTCCGAGTCGCGGATTTCGCCGACCATGATCTTGTCCGGATCATGCCGCAAAATCGAGCGCAGCCCACGAGCAAACGTCAGCCCTTTTTTCTCGTTGACGGGAATCTGCGTAATCCCGCGCAGCTGATACTCGACCGGATCTTCAATCGTAATAATTTTGTCTTCGTCGGTCTTGATCTCATTGACCGCCGCATACAAAGTCGTAGTCTTGCCACTTCCCGTCGGCCCCGTCACCAGCACCATCCCGTACGGTTCTTTGATGTAGCGCCGGAATCTCCGCAGATCATCCTCGTCAAACCCAACCACATCCAGCGTCAGCGTGCGGAACTTCTCGCTCATCGACTCTTTGTCGAGCACGCGCAGCACAGCATCTTCGCCGTGAATCGACGGCATGATCGAAACGCGGAAGTCGATGGCGCGCCCGTTGTACTTCACCCGGAAGCGTCCGTCCTGCGGCACGCGCCGCTCGGAAATATCCAGCTCGCTCATCACCTTGATGCGCGAGATCACCGTCGAGTGATGTTCCTTGCCGATCGGCGGCATGGCCTGCGTCAGCACGCCGTCAATGCGGAACTTGATCACCACCGAATCGTCGCGCGTCTCAATGTGAATGTCCGAAGCCCGCCGCTGCAGCGCTGTAAAAATCGTCGTGTCGACCAGCCGGATGATCGGGCTGGAGTCGCCCGTCGCCGTCAGCTTGTCGATGGTCAGCGTCTCTTCCGCGCCCGTGTTCTCGTCTTCGCGGATGATCTGGAAGCCTTCGCTGGCTTCCTCCAGCACGCGCTGCGACTGCTCGGTCTTTTTGAGAATGTCCGAGATCTGCTTCAGCGTCGAAACTTTGGTGACGATGCGCTGCTTCAGCAGCAGGCTGATCTCATCGATCATCATCAGCTGGCTGGGATCGGCAATCGCAATCGCCAGCCGCCCGTCCGCCGTCTCTTCCAGCGGCACGAAGTTGTAGCGGAACATCAGCTCGACCGGAATTTTCTTGAACAGCTCGTGATGCAGCTCAAACCCGCCCAGATCGACGAACTCGCAGCGGTAGCGCCGCGCCACATCCTGCGCGCGCTCCAGATCGGTCAGCGGATTCCCCGTAGGGCTGATCGGCCCCCCGTTCCCGCCATTCACGAAAAGCGATTTTTTATCCACCGTCGCCATGAAGAACCCTTGTCAATCCCCAATGCCCGAAAAATCTGTCATTCCGAGCGAAGCCGAGGAACCTGCTGTCCCCGCCCTCTAATCAACTGCCAACCAAGTCACCGGCGCCGCCACCGTAGAAGAGCGGCGCTTCAGCGCCGCGCGCACTCCCTAATGCACGCCGAGCGTAAAAATCGGCAAATACAGCGAAATCAAAACCCCGCCCACAAAGATCGCCATCACAATCAGAATCAGCGGCTCAATTAGCGCCATCGACGCGCCCAGCGCCGTCTGTACATCCTCTTCATAAAACTCCGCCACCGAATTCAGCATCGCCGGCAGCGCTCCCGTCGATTCTCCCACTTCAATCATCTCGACCGCCAGCTCAGGAAAAATCTCCTGCTCTTCCAGGCTCCCGGCCAGCCCCTGCCCCTCGCGCACGCGGACGCCCGCACGCATCACGCCTTTCAAAATCCTTCTGCTGCTCATCGCAGATCCTGCCGTCTCCATCGCCGGCACCAGCGGCAACCCGCCCTGCAGCAGCGTCGAAAGCATGCGCGAAAAGCTTGCCACCTGATGTTTCAGCCGGATATCTCCCAGCAGCGGCAAACTCAAAATCGCGCGATCAATCTTGTCTCCGCCGCGATCCGTATCCTTCCACCGCCACAACCCGAAACCAACGATGATCGAACCCACGAACACAAACGGAAAATATTTCTGCGCGTTCTGCCCCACCGCCAGCATGAACACCGTGATCGCCGGCAGCGTCGCATCCAGGCTGTTGAACAGGTCGGCAAATTTCGGAACGACGTAGGTGAACAGGAACATCACCATGATCAGCACCACCGAAATCAGCAGCGTCGGATAAATCAGCGAAACAAAAAGCTTCTTCCGGAACGTCATCGCCAGCCGTTGAAAATTGATGTAGCGGGTCAGCACCTCGTCCATGTTTCCGCTCTTCTCGCCCGCCATCAACGTCGTCGTATAAATCTTCGGAATCACGCCCTGCGCCGCGAACGCATCCGAAAGCATCTCGCCGCCCTTCACCCGGTCGCGCACGTTCTCCAGAATCTGCCGCAACATCGAGTCCTTCTGCCGCTTGATCAGCAGTTCCAGCGAGTTCAAAATCGGCAATCCGGCGCGGATTAGCGTGAGAAATTGCTGGTTAAACACCAGAAATGTAGCCTGCTTCAGCTTGCGCCGCCGCCGCACCGAAACTCCGCCCGACAGCACTCCGTGCGGCTTGACCCAGTAAACGAGATAGCCCTGCTGCGCGAAGCGGTCACGCACCTCCGCCTCGGAATATCCCTGCTCGACGTGCTGTTGGACACGCCCGCGCTCGTCCGCGATTTTTACGACAAATTCCGCCATTTTCCGGTTTTTCCCGCCGTTTCCCGGACCCGAGCCTTACCCCTCAGTCTAACATTCCCACCAAACGATTCTCACCCCGCCCTTCGCCCCCACCCGGCCAGCCAAGTACCGCAAGTAACATCAGTCCGCCCACAAATTATTGTGATTCCGAGCGAAGCGAGGAACCTCGGTTTTCTGCCAGCGTCTCTCTAGATCTTGTCATTCGATCTTGTCATTCCGAATCGGGCTGAAAGCGCGGTGAGGAACCTGCTTTTCCCCGCCCGCGCCACAAACCCAACCCTAAGGCTCCAACCCCTCCCCCGCCTCAACCCCCGCAGGAGGCTTAAACGCAAACCGCCCATCCGCGATCGCCACGCCTTCCTTCTGCTCCGTAAACCGGTATTCCGTCGCCCCTCCATCGACATCATGGATGATAATTCTCGCAATCTGCCGCTCCGGAGTAACTTCCAGCACAATCTCACTCACCCGATCCGCCAAAGCCGTCGGCACTCCCCGCATCACCACGTCTCCAGCCGCCAGCGGAGCGATATCCGGAGCCAGCGACAGCCCCCGTAACTCCTTCTCCAGCTTCGTCTTGCCTAGCAAAAACGCCAGCGGAGACCGTATATCCTCCAGCTTCCGCGCATCCGTCTTTCGTGCCTGCCGGTCCTCGGGGACGTAAAACCACGCATCTTTCCCATCGCTCACAAACAGTTTCTCTCTTGGAGAACGGTACTCCCACCGCATCTTGCCCGGTTTTTTCAGCCACAGCGTCCCAGACTCGATCCGCTCCATCCCCGCCCCGCGATAAATCTCGGTAAATTCCGCCTCCAGCGATCGCAAATGGTCGTAATGCGCATCCACCCCCGCCGCAACCGCCTTGACCGAAGCGACAGAATCTTCCGCCAGAGCGGCCGAGCACGACGCAGCCACAGAAAGCGCAGCCAGCAGGAAAGAGCAACCGAATCCAAAGCCGGGACGGAATCGTTTCCTGGGAGGGACAACCTGTGCGTCCATTCTACCCATTCTATAGAACAAGCGTGAACCCGCCGTCACAACTCATGGGGCACGGCTGCCCCTGCTGTTCCGCCGGGTCATGTGGGACAGCCGCCCCCGGCTGTCCCGAGCGCAGCTCGGCCGCCGTTTGCCACCGGCACAAACAATTCGCTATCTTCAGCATCACAGCATCGAGCACCACAGAATCGGCATTACACAAAACGTCGCGACTCCCAGACCCACGCCTGTCTAACCATGACCCGTGTAATGCGAGTACGTGTAAACTGCCCACAAGAGAGGGAAATTGCTGATGACGCGTTGCAAGACGCAGAGTGTCCGAGTTTGCCTGCTTTTATTGACCGCCGTATGGTTCGCGCTTCCGGCCCGCGCTCAGGATTATCAACGAGGATACATCGGCCTCGATGCCGGCGAGACCCGCGATAAATTCGGCGGCGTCTCCCCCGTCACCGGTTTCGAAGGCGGAGTCGATGGCGAATTCGCCCTGTTCAAGAACGTCGAAAAAAAGGGAACTCCCGACCTGGTCATCGGCGGCGAAATCCGCTTTCCCTCCAATACCCAAGAACACTCCACCGAGTTTGCCGGCTATGCTGGCCCGAAATTCGCCGCCGGCAGCCACTGGGATATCGGCTTCCACATCCAGGTTCGCAAGCTCTTCGTTCCCCCCGGCCAGCTCGGCGGCGTCGCCTTCAGTCGCGACAAAATGCTCATGCTCGAGCTGCCCTTCGTCGTCGAATACAAGTTTGGACCCGCCCTGCACGCCTTCGTCCAACTGCAGGTTTCCCCTGAATTCTCCCCCCGCCTCCGAGCCACCACTGACCAGCCGCCCGTGCTCCCTGACCCCAGCTTCGACTACGGATACAGCGGCCGCGCCACCGTCGGCTACAGCCTCGGCAAGTGGTACGTCAAAGGCACCTACCAGAGCCGCTACCTGAAGTTCAAACAAGACCTAGGGAATCCCAACGAACTCTACAACTGGCGCGCCACCCAAATCACCGGAGGCGTAGGCGTAATCTTCTAGCTCCTCAGCTCGCGTAGGGGCGGACGCCCTCGTCCGCCCCAGCCGCGACCACGACTCATGTGAGGACAGCCGCCCCCGGCTGTCCAGCCGCAACCACGACTCCCGCAGTTTCCCAAGATGGTTTACCCTCCTAACCTGCGTCCCGCGCTGCAGTACTAAATCGCAATTCCGGCAGCGCTCCGTTCAAACCACTGAGGCCGAAATGAAACCATCCCTCTTTTATCGAGTCGCCGCCATTCTTCTGCTGCTTTTCGCAATCGGACACACCCTTGGCTTTCGCCAGTCTGATCCCTCCTGGGGAGTCGGCGCCCTTCTCGGCTCCATGCGCTCGATTCAGTTCGAGGTCCAGGGCTTCCACCGCACCTATTGGGACCTCTTTACGGCCGCCGGATTCTCCCTCGGCGTGTTCTATCTATTCGCCGCGATCCTGGCATGGCAACTCGCCGGCCTTCCGACAGCGACATTGGCTCTCCTCCGCATCAGCGCCTGGACCTTCGCCCTGTGCTTCGCCGCCATCACGGTTGTAAGCTGGAGATACCTCTTCATCCTGCCCATCGCCTTCTCAAGCGCAATCACATTCTGTCTGACCGCGGCAGCCTGGCTTTCCGTAAAGCAGACGCAGCGGGTCCCAAAAATGAATGTGGCTTCAGCCGCCGCTCCCGCCGTCGAGGATTAAAATAGACCCAGCAGGAGCACCATGCCCGACGACACCATCACGATATCCCCCGGCCCACAATTTCGCACTGCCATGTTCGTGGCCATCGTCGCGGACGCGCTGCAGCTCGCGGTGTTTCCACTATTCGTAGCGGGCGCGCTGTCTCCCGCCGACGACGTATTCGACATCGCCGTCGGCGCCCTGATGGTCCAATTGCTCGGCTGGCACTGGGAATTCCTGCCGTCGTTTTTCGCCAAACTCGTCCCCGGCGTCGATCTGGTTCCTTTCTGGACCATCGCCGTAGCCAACGTCTGGCGCAAAGCCAAACGCATGGCCGACGCGGCGAACGCAGAAAAGCAGCTCCCGCCAGCCTACCTGACCAAAAGCTAAGGCCGGGTGGCTTTTAAAAGGCCGTGTATGGGCGTGCTCTTGATATATACTAAAGGTATATACTTACAGGAGAGGCTCTCATGCCCAAAACCGACATCGCCAAACTTTTCCAAAACGGCCGCAGCCAGGCGGTGCGCCTGCCCAAGGAGTTCCGTTTCGAAGGCGATCGCGTCCGCATTCGCCGCGTCCCGCAAGGCGTCCTGCTGGAGCCGCTAATTCCCGACACTACCCGTTGGTTTGAAGAACTCGACCAGTTCAACTCCGAGCCGTTCATGACGCGCGGTCGACGCCAGCCCCTCACCCCCAGGCGGAAGATTTTCTAGCGTGCACTTGGACCAACGGCTTCAACGCTGAATCGCTGAGGTCCCAATGGACTACCTTCTCGACACCAACGCCTGCATCGCTCTGATCAAGGGCGATCCAGCCGCGGTTCGCACGCGCTTGCAAGGGGCGACTACCGCGGGTGCACACATCCTCGTGTCGTCCATTGCGCTTTTCGAACTCTGGTACGGTGTGGCCAAGAGCAAAAAGCAGGATTTCAATCGGAAGCGTCTCGAAGCTTTTCTCTCTGGCCCAATTCTGGTGCTTCCATTCGAAGACGACGATGCCCGCGTGGCTGGTTCCGTAGGCGCCGCGCTCGAATCGGTCGGCAAGCCTATCGGCGCCTACGACCTGCTCATGGCAGGGCAAGCCCTACGCAGTCAACTCACCCTGGTGACCTCGAATTTCTCCGAATTCTCGCGAGTAAAAGGACTGGCCTGGCAAGACTGGGCAAAGCCCTAAGAACCGCCGGCCACCACCTCTTGAGCTCTCCGGTCCACAAAACCAGCAACACGTGCCCCATCCTTGCGTTCTTTGCAAGGGTGGGACACGATGCAGCCCGGAGCGTAGGGTTTCGGATGTTGGCTCGTCATCCCTAATTCGTCCCTTTACTTTCAATGACTTACCCCCATCCAATCCCCCATATCCCCAATAAACCCTCAATTTGCCCCATTCGTTGGGATGTGGATGCGCCAACTCTCCGGCTTCCAATACCATAGCCACAGTCATCTACCCAGGGAAACGTGTACAAACCAGGGCCTATTCCCGGGCAGAGCCGTAGTTGTTTGGCTGATCTCTCAGGTCCAGGTTTTGATTGAAAGCTGATAGCCGATAGCTGACAGCTGATAGCTCAAGGAGCCCAAAGCTAAAATGCGCAAGCCGATCAAGTACGTAGAAAAAGCAGTCACCGTCGCCGCCAAAGGCGCCTGGGTTGTCTTCGATCGTTTGAACCGGATCAAGCCCAACCCGTCGCCCACTCCGAAATGGTCCGACAAGCCTCTGCTCAAGTCCTACGAGAAGTCGAAGCCGCCGCTGGGCTGGCCCCGCACCACCGATTCGCTCTGCCCCAAGTGCGTCCCGGAAATTCGGCAGCAGATTCTCGACGGCCATCTGCCCCACGAAGTTCTGATGAACGAGAAAGTCGGCGAGATCAAGGCGCAGATCGTCGAACGTGACGGCAAAATTCTGATGGTGAAAGACTGCCCCATCCACGGCCACTTCGAAGACGTGATGTCGATGGATACGGAATTCTCCAAGCACCTCGAAGACGTTTTCCCCGGCCGCGATATCGCCGCGCACAATGACGAAAAGCTGCATCATCACGGCTCGTCGACAGTGAAATACGGACGCGGCTCGGTGCTCACGATCGATCTTACGAACCGCTGCAACATGATGTGCGATCCCTGCTTCATGGACGCGAACCAGGTCGGCTTCGTCCACGAACTGCAGTGGGAAGAAATCAAGACCATGCTCGACAACGCGATCACCATCAAGCCCCGTCGTCAGATGAGCGTGCAGTTCTCCGGCGGCGAGCCCACGCTGTCGCCCTACTTCCTCGACGCCGTCCGCTACGCCCGCAAAGTCGGATACAACTCCGTGCAGGCCGCGACCAACGGAATCGAATTCGCGAAGAGCTTTGAATTCGCGCAGCAAGCTGTCGAAGCCGGCATGCGCTACGCCTACCTGCAATTCGACGGAATCGGCAACGCCGCCAACGCCCACCGCATGGTCGGCAACCTGTTCGATGTGAAGCTGAAGGCGATCGAAAACCTGCACAAAGCCGGATGCGAAATCGTTCCGGTCGTAACGATCGTGAACGGCATCAATAACGAGCAGGTCGGAAGAATTATCAAGTTCGCGCTGGACAATCCGAAGACGATCAGCTTTCTGTCGTTCCAGCCAGTAAGCTTCACCGGCCGCGACGAAGCTGTAACCGACGATCGCCGCAACGCGCAGCGCTACACGCTCTCTCACTTAGCGCACGACGTAAAAAATCAAACCGGCCTAGGCGAACCAGCCAGAGACTGGTTCCCAATCTCTTTCATGGGAACGTTCAGCGACTGGGCCGACCTGATGCACGCCAACGACCCCAAAAACGATTGGGGCCAACTAAGTTGCGGTTGCCATCCGAATTGCGGAACGGGGATGGCGGTGATGATTGACAAGGAAACCAAGGAAGCTGTGCCGGTTACAGCGTTCCTGCATGGGGATCAACTGGCGAAGGACATTGCCAAGGTCAACGATGCGGCGCGCGGCAAGAAGCTGACGGCGTTCGGCATGGCGTTGTGCCTGATGAAGAACTACGATCCGTATCAGGCGCCGACGCATTTCAAGATGGTGGACCTGCTGAGGAAATTCGACAAGAATTACAACGTTACCGGAAAGAACTACGGCAAGGTTGGCCCGGACCGCACCATCGACGATGTGATGAAGAGGCGGACCAACGATCGCTGGAATTTCCTGTTCATCGCGGGCATGTGGTTCCAGGACCTGTTCAACTACGACTTCCGGCGTACCGAGCAGTGCATTATTCCTTACGCGACGCAGGAAGGCGAGATTTCATTCTGCGCCTACAACACTGGCGTGGGCTGGCGGAACATCATCGAGAAGATGCACATGACGGCCACGCTCACCAAGTGGTACGAAGAGCATGGACGGCATGAGATTTTCGCGGGCGGCAAGAAAGTGCGGATGGAAGAAGAGCACGCCGACTACCTGAAGCTGCGCGATGACCTGGTCACGACCGAACTGCAGCACGATCTCGACAACCTGGGCATCGCAAAGAACGCGCGCGAAGAAAAGACGCGAGCACGGGATGCGAAGGCAGCGGCGGTTGCTGGCGCCAAGTCGATGCCGGAACATCGTGGGCCACAGAAGAATGACGAAGCCTACAACGCGCGCATGGCGGCAATGTATCGCGAGGTGGTTCTAAAGGAGAAGCCGGTGGTGGCGGAGAATGGTTTCATTCCGCTGGGCGCGCTATCCAAGCCGAATGGCGGCATCGCTCCTGCGCCGAAGGTGGAAGCTCCCGAGCCGGTGGCTGGGGATTAACCTTCCGGCTTTCGATTCTTTCTTGAATGAGGGCCGCCTTCTGGGCGGCCTTTTCTTTTCTCTTACACCCAGCAAGATCGGCACGATGTCTGCCAACAGTGAACAGGGGTCCGTAGTACCCCCTCGTCGAAAACCGCGACGAGTGGGCTAGCCCCCGTTCGGGATGTATCCTGATCATCGGTTTCCGGAGGCGAAAACGATGGCGCGCGTGTTTATTACAGGTTCTTCCGACGGGCTCGGGCGTATGGCGGCTCAACTTCTCATCGAGCAGGGGCACAGCGCGGTGCTGCATGCGCGCAATGAGCAGCGCGGACGGGAGGCGCTGGCAGCCGTTCCGGGAGCGGAGAGTGTTGTCATTGGCGATCTGGCCAGCCTGGCGCAGACACGCGGCGTGGCCGAGCAGGTCAACGCGCTCGGCATTTTCGATGCGGTGATTCACAATGCAGGGATTGGCTACTAGGAGCCGCGGCGCATCGCGACCGAAGATGGCTTGCCGCATGTGTTTGCCGTCAACACACTGGCGCCCTACATTCTGACGGCGCTGATACGGAAGCCGAAGCGGCTGGTCTACCTGAGTTCGGGACTCCACCAGAACGGCGATGCCAGCCTGAAGGATCTAGCGTGGGAGCAGCGGGCGTGGCAGGGACAGCAGGCATATTCCGACACGAAGTTCCACGATGTGCTGCTGGCCTTCGCCGTCGCGCGGCGCTGGCCCGACGTTTTTTCGAACGCGCTGGAGCCGGGCTGGGTGGCGACCAAGATGGGAGGCGCGGGGGCACCGGACGATCTGGACGCCGGGCGTCGGACCCAGGTATGGCTGGCGGCGAGCGATGATGCGGGGGCGAAGGTTACCGGAGAATATTTTTTCCACTTGCGGCTGCGCAAGCCGAAGGCGGCCACGCGCGACAAAGAGCTTCAGGAAAAACTGCTCGAAGCCTGCAAAGGCTTCTCGGGAGTAGAACTGCCTACCCGCTGAGATCGTCCGCGGAGGGCGGGACAGCGGGTTAATTCGAAAGATCGTTGCAGAGGATGACTAAGGCTGGGATTAGGGCAATTGGGCTAGGACCAGTAGCAAGTCTTCAAACCTCCTGAATCTGTCGTCAGTCCTGCTTTCCCGGCAGGATTGACCACCATGAAGTCCAGCCTGTTTTTCCTTCTAGTGGTCCTATCCGTGTCCCGATGTATGGCCCTCGTCGCCATCACCACGGTCCGGTTACCCAACGGCACGGTCGATACAGCCTACTCCGCAGTCATCGACGCCAGCGGAGGTTGCACTCCATACAAGTGGGCGATCGCATCCGGAGCGCTGCCCGCCGCGGTCACGGCGCGGGTGTCCAGCGCGACGACCTCGCTGAAGCTCAGCGGAACGCCGACCGCCGCAGGCACCTCCTCGTTCGTTGTGAAGGTCACCGGGTGCGGGGGACATGTCTCCAAGGTTGCGTACAAAGTCGTCATCCAGGCCGCCGCGAAACACGTCGTGGACCTGAGCTGGAAGGCTTCGACGTCGAAAAATGTCGCGGGCTACAACCTCTACCGCAGCTCGGGAGGAACGTCTAACTGGAAGAAGATCAACGCCAGCCTGATTCCTTCGACGCAGTATAGCGATTCCACCGTCGCCGACGACACCACGTACTTCTACGCAGCAACAACAGTTAATATCTCCGACCATGAAAGCAGCAAGACAACCCCAATCAAAGTGGTTATTCCCTAGCGCACTCCTCTGAAGCGTTCCGAGTGAACCCGAGACGCGCCAGTGCTCCTGCTCCGGTTGTGGTTCCCATGCAGCGGCTTTGGATCAGTTCAGAATTAGCGCGGGAGGTCCCGCAACTGGCTCAATTTTCGCTACAATGAAAAAGACGCCACTGAGTTTGAACAATCTTCTGAACTGTCAGATTCTTAGCTGGTTGACGTGAAGATGCTCTCTCGGCGAACACGGGTTCAGAGAGCAGTTCTTGAAGTTGTGCAACAGTTGTGCAGCCGAATCTAGCGGTCGGTTCCTCGTGAGCAGTTGAATTCGTTACAAGTTGGGCGCGTAGCTCAGTTGGTAGAGCAATGCCCTTTTAAGGCATGGGTCGAAGGTTCGAATCCTTCCGCGCTCACCACCATTCCTCAGCATCCAAAGCGGTTGACCCGCGGTTAACACTTCCTTTCCAGCCAACGTCTATCATGTCGTGGGGATCTTGCGCGCATGGCCTCCGGGTCGGGAGATAGCGTTGACCTGCTCGCGGCGGGACTGGGACGCCGGCCCGTGAGGGATCCACTTGCGCATGAGGTCTCCGACGACGCGATTTTGGTGCGTGCCGCGCAAGAGGGAGACCGTGCGGCATTCGGGCACCTCTATGAGCGCTACGCCCGCATGGTCCATGGCGTTTTGCTGGCGAAAGTCCCAGTGAGCGCGGTTGACGACCTGGTGCAAGAAGTCTTCCTGCGCGCGCTCCGGCGGCTTTCAACACTGCGCGAGAGTGGAAGCTTTGGAGCCTGGCTGGCGGCGATCGCTCGCAATCAGGCGAATGACTACCACCGGCGTTCGCTGCCGGAGGATCCGCTGGCGGATGATACGCCGGAGTACGATCAGGGCCGCGGAGACACTCGAGCGCAGCATGGAGCAGCAGGGCACGGAGCGGCAGAGCAAAGAACGACGGAGCAGGCGGCATCTGCGGCCGCGGTTCTCGATGCGATCCGGAGCCTTCCGGACGCGTATCGCGAGACGCTGATCCTGCGCCTTGTCGAAGGTTTGACCGGTCCTGAAATTGCGGCGCGCACCGGACTGACGCATGGCTCGGTCCGGGTCAATCTGCATCGCGGCATGGAGCAATTGCGCGCGAAGCTGAGCCCCTCCGCGGGCGGCGGTCGGCGGGAACAGGAGACGCCGTAATCATGGATCGGGAGAAGCATGGACCGGGACAATGATCGATAGGGAGAAGCATGGATTGGGCGAACAACAAAACCGAGAACGAACCGCAGGCGAACGGTAACGACTACTTGTGGGATGGATCCGGCGAGCCTGATCCTGAAATCCAGAAGCTGGAGGCGTTGCTTGGAGAGTTGCGGCATGACCGCCCTGCGCCGTTGTTTCCCGAGATCGCTCCGGGCCGGCGCTGGAGATTCTTTCCGTGGCGGATGCGATTGTTTCCGGCGCTCGCGGCGACGGCGGCCGCGGTGTTGGCGATTTCCGCAGTCATATTTCTGACGCACGGAACGTTGCTGACGCGCGGAACGAAGCCACTGCCAATCGACGTGGCGGGCTGGAACGTATCTCGCCAGACCGGAGCGCCCCGGATCGGGTCGACCACCATCCGGGCAAACGAGCGCCCCAGCCGGTTCGGCGTCGGTCAGGTCCTTGAAACCGACGATCAATCGCGGGCCAGCCTGCAGGCGGAAGGTGTGGGCCAGATCGAGATCGAGCCGAACTCGCGCGTGCGGCTCCTGACCATGGGCCAAGGCCTGAAGCGGATCGCTCTGGACCGCGGAAAGATTCATGCCTTCATCTGGTCGCCTCCCGGTGAATTCGTTGTGGACACGCCATCGGCTATGACGGTGGACCTGGGTTGTGCTTATACCTTGCAAGTCGACGATTCGGGTAACGGGTTCGTGCGTACGTCTCTCGGGTGGGTGGGGTTCAAGCTGAATGGCCACGAGTCGTTCATCCCGGCGGGCGCGGCGTGCGCGACTCGGCCTAAAGTTGGCCCCGGTACTCCGTACTTCGAAGATGCGTCGGCGGAGTTTCGAGCAGCGCTGGCGCGATTCGATTTTGAAGACAACGCGCCTCAGCAAAGGGCGGCGGACCTGGCGATCGTGGCGGCACAGTCCCGCAAGGGTGACGCACTCACACTGTGGCATCTGTTGGCGCGGGTTGATGAGGGGCAGCGAGCGCTCGTCTACGATCAACTGTATCGACTCGTGCCTCCTCCCGCGAGCGTTACTAAAGAAGGAATCCTTCGTCTCGATCAGCCGATGCTTGATCTGTGGTGGAATGCGCTGGGGTTTGAGGACATTTCGGTTTGGCGGCACTGGGAGCGGTCATGGTCTGGGACCACTTCCGAGGCAACTGCACCAGGACGTTAACAGCACGCTCTCTGCCGGCGTCTCTTTGTACGTACCCAAATCGCGTACAAGGAGACAAGGATTATGAACTTAACTTCAATCTCACGCCTCACGATCAGCATTGCGGCCGTCGTACTCGGGTTCTCAACCATTGCGCTCGCGGGACCGCCTCTGGTCTGCCATGCCATAGCGATCGGACCAGCAAAGACGCTGCCCTGGGTCGATCTGAACTATCACAAAGGAGACGGAAGCTACGACCTGAAGAATCTCGCTGCAGACACGCTGGCCATCCTCGATTCTAACCCGTCGGTGTTGGTGCGGATGGAGACCCTGCGGCGGGCGACGATTTATGCGCGCCAGGATCCACAAGTCGCGAAAGAGTTGCTCACCCGGCTGCACGCGCGGGCGGCCGAGTCCGGGCCCGGTGTCGCACCGGCGCTGGCTTGGTTCGATATTGGCTATCTGACCGAGACTTACAGACAATGGATGCGCGACGGGACGAATCCTGCGCAGGGTCTCGACGGATACGCCTGGGTGAAGAAGGCCATCGCCCTGCGAGGATCGGATCCGGAGATGGAATTCGGGGCCGCTCTGATCGCTCTCACGGGTTCAGAGAGCGAGCGCGATTTGCACGTCGAGAAAGCGATGGCAGGCGCGAAGGCCGATCCGCTTCTTGCGCAGAACATGGCTTCGTTCTTCAATCGTCAGACGATCGCTGAGAATTGAGTAGCTCGGGGGGAGTCGAGTTCTTGGCTCCCCGCTTCCTACCAGCAAAGAGGGTAGCGTTCTGACTTCGAAACAAAAGCCTTTAACCGCGAAGAACGCTAAGGATTCGCAAAGGTCGCAAAGAGAGGCCAAATCGAAATCAGGAGACTATCTGAAAGCAACTTGCGTTTGACTCGCTCGGAACCATAAGATAGCTGCGCTGTCGGAAGCTTCCACGGATAAGGCCGCAGCGATTTTAAAGTCAGCGAGCAGACGCTCAGCGAAAATGATCGGCCAGACGATATCCCACTACCGGATCCTCGAGAAACTCGGCGGAGGGGGAATGGGCGTCGTTTACAAGGCCGAGGACACCAAGCTCAAGCGCTTTGTGGCGCTGAAGTTTCTGCCCGACGATGTTGCCCACGACACGCAGGCCCTGAGCCGCTTCCAGCGCGAGGCGCAGGCCGCCTCGGCGCTGAATCATCCAAATATCTGCACCATCTACGAGATTGATGAGCACGACGGGCACGCGTTCATCGCGATGGAATTTCTCGACGGGCAGACGTTGAAGCACCGCATCGGCGGGCGGCCAGTGGATGTGGAGACGCTGCTCGGGATCTCGACCGAGATCGCCGATGCGCTCGATGCGGCGCATGGGCGTGGGATCATTCACCGCGACATCAAGCCGGCGAATATTTTTGTGACGAAGCGCGGCCAGGCGAAGCTGCTCGATTTCGGGCTGGCCAAGCTGGCGCAGAGCACCGAGCACACCTTGACGGTGCCCGAAGGCGCGATGACGAGCCCGGGGTCGACGATTGGGACGGTGGCGTATATGTCGCCGGAGCAAGTGCGGGCCGAAGAACTCGATCCGCGCACCGATCTTTTTGCTTTCGGTGCGGTGATGTATGAGATGGCTACCGGGAAGATGGCGTTTTCCGGCAGCAGCAATGGGGTGATCTTCGAATCGATTCTCAACCGCATGCCGGAACCGGTGGAGACTGTGAATCCCGCGCTGCCACAAAGACTGGATGAACTGATCTCGAAGTCGCTGGAAAAAGAACGCGACATGCGCTACCAGACGGCAGCAGAGCTGCGCGGCGACCTGAAGCGCATCAAGCGCGGGCTGGATAGTTCGCGCATCAGGGCGGGCAGCGCTTCGGGGATTGTTTCGACGGTTGGCAGCGGGACGCAGGCTGCTTCTCAGCGACAGAACGAAAGCGTGATTCCGCCGGGACTGGTCCCGCGCGGGCGCGCCAGGGGTGTGGCGGCCGTAGCCGCGGCGGTCATGCTGCTGGCCGGACTGGCCGCGGGGTGGTTGCTCAAGACTCCGAGTCGACCCGAATTTGCTGCCTACCATCCGCTGACCTTCCGGCGCGGGATTGTGCATTCGGCGCGCTTTGCGCCGGATGGAAAGACGGTGATTTACAGCGCCGCGTGGGAAGGCAAGGCGCTCGATCTTTATACGACCCGGCCCGAGAGTCCGCAGTCGCAGCAGGTGGAACCGAAGGGCGCAGACGTTCTGGCGGTTTCGGCGTCGGGCGAAATGTTGCTGGCACTGCACAGCAAGCCGCGGGATTCTTCGTTCCTTTATGCCGGCACTCTGGCGAGCGTGCCGCTGGTGGGCGGCGCGCCGCGCGAGATTCTGAACGACGTCGAATGGGCCGACTGGTCGCCGGACGGGACCAACGTTGTCGTCGTTCACGAAGTCGGGGCGCGGAAGCGGCTGGAGTTTCCGCTGGGCAAGGTGTTGTATGAGGCCGACGGATGGATCGGAAATCCGCGCGTGGCAACGGACGCGAAGAGCGTTGCATTCGTCGATCATCCGCAGATGAATGACGACGGTGGCGCGGTGGCTGTAGTCGATCTGGCTGGCAAGAAGAAAACGCTGTCGGAAGGATGGGACAGCATTCAGGGGCTGGCGTGGTCGCCGGATGCGAGCGAAGTCTGGTTCACGGCGACGCGCACGGGAGGCGACCGGTCACTTTACGCGACCGACCTGTCGGGAAAAGTGCGGCTGCTGGCGCGGGTGCCGGGCGAGTTAACGCTCCTCGACGTCGGTAAAGAAGGAAATGTGCTGCTGACGCGGGGCAACGATCGCGCGGGCATGATCGGGCTGGCTCCCGGCGAGGCGAAAGAAAAAGATCTTTCCTGGCTGGATTGGTCGGTGCCGGGAAGTCTATCGGCCGATGGAAAGATGATTCTGTTCCAGGAGGCGGGCGAAGGCGGCGGCCCGCACTACGCGGTGTATCTGCGGAACACCGACGGCTCGCCGGCGATCCGGCTCGGCGAAGGCACTGGCCTTTCGCTTTCGCCCGATGGCCAGTGGGCGCTCTCGCGGCTGAATGTGGTGCCGTCGCCGCTGGTGATGTATCCGACCGGCGTGGGCGAAATGAAGCAGTTGAAGAGTGATGGCCTGAATCACATGAGTGCAGTTTTTCTGCCCGACGGGAAGAGGTTCGTGTTTTCGGGATCGGAACCGGGGCATGGGTCAAGGTTGTACGTGGAGTCGCTCGACGACGCGAAGCCGCATCCCATCAGCATGGAGGGAGTTGCGTCGAACGTGTTGTCGCCGGATGGGCAATTCGTTGCAGCTCGCGGTCCGGATCAGAAGATCTCTTTATTTCCGGTGAGCGGTGGCGAACCGCGCGCTATTACCGATGCGATGCCCGGAGAATTTCCGACGGCCTGGTCTTCGGATGGACGGTCGGTGTTCCTGATTACCCGCGGTCAAGTTCCGGCCTTGGTGATTCGCGTGGACGTGGCCACGGGGCAGAGAAGTCCTTGGCGAGCATTTGAGCCGGCGGACGCGGCAGGAATCGATACCATCCGTGGAGTGCTAGTTTCATCCGACAACAAGGCATACGTATACGGTTACAGCCGCACGTTGTCGGATTTATATCTGGTGCAGGGGTTGAAGTAGATTTTCCCGAAGCGCTGCGCTCTTTCGCCCCTTCGGGGCTTTTCCGTCTCCCGCTGATGCGACCCACGGCTTGCGCCGTGGGCTTTATTCTTTCGCCGCTTCGCGGCTGCAACTCATTAGTGCGATATATTCTCACCGTGATTACGATGGCTGTGCGGTGGGGTCTGCTGTTCTCTTTGACATTCGCGGCGAATCTGGCGAATGCGCAATCCTATAAATATTTTCGCATCGGAAATAAAGAGGACGTTCAGACGAAACCTGTTGCGGGAATCGCGATGATGGGCGGCGGGCGCGATCTGGATGAGGCGTTTCGCTGGCTGTGTAATAAGGGCAGCGGAGGCGATTTTCTGATTCTGCGCGCGACCGGCGATGACGATTACAACCCGTATGTAAACGGATTGTGCAAGGCGAACTCCGTGGCGACGCTGATTATTCCGAATCGCGAAGCGGCTGAAGAAGCGGCGGTCGCACAAATAATACGGAAGGCGGAAGTGATCTTCATCGCGGGCGGCGATCAGGCGAATTACATTCGCGGGTGGAAGGGAACTCCGGTCGAGAGTGCGATCAACCAGGACATTGCCGCCGGGAAACCGATCGGAGGGACCAGTGCCGGGCTGGCCCTGTTGGGTGAATTTGCTTACGGTGCTCTCGGCGACAAGCCCGACGATAAGGATCTCAGGTCGGCAGAGGTGCTGGAGAATCCGTATTTCGAGCGAGTCACGCTGGTGCGAGATTTTCTGAAAATTCCACGTCTCGAAAATCTGATTACGGATTCGCATTTTGTGACGCGCGATCGCATGGGGCGGACGCTTGGATTTCTGGCGCGCATTATGAAAGATGGATGGAGTGAGTCGCCGCGGGAAGTAGCGATCGACGAGAGATCGGCAGTCCTCATGGAAGCGGACGGGAAAGCAACTGTGGTCGGAACGGGGAAGGGCGCATATTTTCTGCGTCCGACGCGGGGACCTGAGACTTGCGATAAAGGTGTGGCGCTGACGTTTCGAAATGTGAGCGTGTATCGGGTGAAGACGGGAGGGCATTTTGATTTGAATTTGTGGAGTGGCGACGGCGGGAGCGCGTATTCGCTCTCTGCGGTGCGGGGGAAGATCGAGAGCACGCAGACGGGGACTTACTGACGCGACGCGCGCGAGAAGGGCCTTGGATATAATTCGGGAAAGATCGAACATATCTCATTCATCGTGCTCCCGCAAATCTCCAGGTTCGCGTACTTGACCGCGCTGATGACGCTCGGAGTGAATGTCAGCGGTCCGGGACAAACTGCCTCGCCGCCAGCGCCGGCCGCGAAAGCTCCATCGGCGCAATCGCCGGCGCGGCTGGCGCTGCGGCGGGGGCAGCAGGCGCTCGGGAGCGGCGACATTGCTCTCGCCCGAACTGAATTTGAAAAGGCGGTGCAACTTGCGCCTAATCTGGCCGAGGCGCAGGCGGCGCTGGGATGGTTGCTGGCGCAGCAAGGGGACGCGGATGCGGCGGTGACGCATCTCGAGGCTGCGATCAAGATCAAGCCCGGACTTGCAGACGCGCACTTGTCGCTAGCCGGCGTGTTGGCGCAGCAGAAAAGATCCGCGGAGGCCGAGACTGAAGCGCGAGCGGCTGTGAAGCTTGCGCCAACGAACGCGGAGGCGCACCGGATGCTAGCCAGGATTCTCAGCCAGCAGTCTGGAGACGAAGCGTTAGCGGAGATGCAGCGGGCGGTAGAGTTGGCTCCGAAGCGCGCGGACCTGCGAGATGAACTGGGCACGATCTTCGCGCAGAGAAATCAGTTTGGCGAAGCCGCGGCTTCGTTCAGCGAAGCGATTCGATTGCAGCCGGGTCTGGCATCGGCGCATTTTCATTTGGGCGTCGTGCACTTGCAGGCGCAGGAACTGGATGCGGCCGCGAGCGAACTGGGCAAGGCCGTGGCACTGTCGCCCACCGACGCTGCCTCTCATTACTATTTGTCGAAGGTTTTGACGGCGCAAGCGAAGAACGCCGACGCGCTGCAGGAACTGCACAAGGCGGCGCAGTTGAAGCCGGATTGGTTTGATCTGCAGATCGAGTTGGGGATCGCGTGCCAGCGCGTCGGAGATGCGGACGGAGCCGTGGCCGCGTTCGGAGAGGCGATCAAGCTGCGTCCGCAGGACCCGGAGGCATACAACGACCTGGGGCTGGCGCTGGTCGCTAAAGGTGACGCGGAGGCATCGATCCCGAAGTTTCAGACGGCGGCGCAGCTGCGACCGGAGGACGCCTCGTTTCGCGGGAATCTCGCGATTGCGTATTTGCAGCGCGCGGATTTCGATGCGGCAATCACGGAACTCGATGCTGCCATTAAGCTCGCGCCCGACAATCCCTCGCTGCACTACAACCTGGGTCTGGCGTACAAGTTGAAGGATCAGCTCGACCGGGCCGTGCCGGAATTTCGGAAGGCGATTGCGCTGCAGCCGGATCTTGCGGATGCGCACTACACGCTGGGCATTCTGTATTGGCAAAAGGGCGACTTCGATCAGGCAATTGGGGAAATGCAGCGAGCGATTCAGGCTCGTCCGGATTATGCGGAGGCGCATTACACGCTGGGCACGGTTCTCAAACAACAGGGCAAACTGCCGGATGCGGCGGTGGAGCTGCGGGAGGCGATCCGGCTGCAGCCGGATTTTGCCGGAGCGCACACGACTCTCGCCGCTGTGCTGCGACAGATGGGCGATGCGCAGGGCGCAGCGGAAGAGGCGCGCGCAGGGGCGAAGATTGTGGCTTCGACCAACAACCGGCAGGCGGCGACGTTTGCCACGAACTCGGGCAAGAGGCTGCTGAGCGCCGGCGATGTGGAGGGCGCGATCGCGCAGTTTCGTTCGGCTCTGAATTCAGACTCGAATTACGCGGCGGCGCATTATCAGCTCGGCTTGGCCTTGCGGCAGAGTGGGCAAAAGGATGAGGCGAATCGAGAGTTTCAAAAGGCGGTTGCGTTGGATGCTCATTTGACGCCGCCGGGCCAGTAGGCTTGAAAGATCGGCGCTTCAAAAGCAAACGAAAAACTAGAGAGCGCGCTTGCGAAGCGAGATCAGTTCAGTCACTACGGGCACACCGTGGGCGATCTTGACATGAAGCAGCGCTTCGAAAGGCTTCAGATCGGCCGGCTTCGAGACATTGAGCTTCTGCAGTAACTCCTTCAGCGAATCTTCGCGGCAAACGTATTCGACCGCGGCCTGAGTGCCGAAGGTGGAGTTACCGGCAAGAATCAGAATCGAACTGGACGGATCGATGCCGGGAAGCAGGCTGACTACGGCGTAGTCTTCAGTCGTGGGCTGATTTGCCGGAGTTGCGAGAAACACTTTCGGCTCGCCCGCCAGGGGATGGACATTGGTGACGGCTAAATCGCCTTTACGCGGGCCGGCTTCGAGACGCTGAAAGACAAACTCCTGGGTTCCGGGAATGTCTAGCAGCGTCAGGTTCTCCGAGGGGGAGCCGACGAAAATCAGGTCGTTGTTCTTGGCGTCGTCGAGGGAAAACAAAGCGCCGCGCTTGACCCGCAGTGGGCGGTTGAGAAGAGAAAAAAGATGGTCAAGTTGGTGGATGGCGAGCACTTCGCCGACGCCAGTGTAGTGATCGAGAATGAACGCCTGCGTATCGGATGCCGGGTTGAAGTAGCGCATGCCGGTTTCGGGCCGGCCGACAAAACTGCCATTGCTGAAGATCACCCAGGGCTGCTGCGAACTGGTCACGAAGCGATTCCAGAAAATTTGATAAGGCACCGGGATCGCCTGGCCTGTGCTCGCCTGCGTCAGCGAGCGTTGTGAGAGCAGGACGGCGCCGGTGATCCAGGACGCGAGAAGAAGTAAGGAAAGAACGACGACGGCGAGTGTCCATCCCCGCTTCGACGGCGGAGCCTCGCGCCTCAAGGGGGGCTGTTCAAACGGCAGCGGAATCGTGATTTGACCGCCAGATCTTGGCGAGCGCAGATGAAAGGTCAGCGCGTAGGAGCCCTTGGGAAGTTCGACTAAAACCGGATCGTCGGGACCTTCGTGGGCGTAATACTCCGCTAACTTCACTCTCAGCCGCCCGGCCTGCACCCGGACGGTGGAATCGCTTTGCGGATCGAATCCGGGAGGGCGGCCCAGAACTTCGGTCGCGATCTGGTACTCCTTGAGGGCTACGCCGGGATGATCGAGAGAGTGCTCGGCCAGGTAACGAAGTAGTTTACAGAGCGATTCGGAGCTGTGCAGGCTATGACTATTTGTAAGCTTCTCTACTTGCTGGAAGCATTGCTCCCGCCCAAGCGCGAAACTGTGCGTCAAAGCCATTTAACAGTGGCGTAACAGGACGCCGTATAACACTGCAAACTAAACAGTTTGCGTCTGTAACGGTATCAGACCTAGTGAAACTTAATCCAGCTAATTGTTTTGTATTAAGACTGCTCGATCCAAAGAGCTGGTTTCTTTCTCTGGCATTTCCGGGGCAAGTCCATTTCGAGTTAGTCGGGTCGAGGAGGAAGTTTATGAAGAAGTCATTGTGGCTGGCAGTGGCGGCGTTGGGTCTGGTAAGCAGCGCGTTTGTTTCTGTCGCGCATGGTCAAGCCGTATATGGCAGCATCCTCGGCACCATTACTGATCCGTCGGGAGCAGCCGTGACCGGTGCGAAAGTGACTGTGACCAGCCAGACCAAGAATGTGTCCACCGAGACGACCACGAACGAAAGCGGCAACTACGACGTAACCCACCTGATCCCCGATGTCTACTCGATAGTTGTCCAGAACCAGGGTTTCAAGAAGATTGAGTTCAGAGACATTCAGGTGTCGGCCGATACCGGGACACGGATCGATGGGCAATTTCAGGTCGGCTCCGCCAGCGAACAGGTGGAAGTAACAGCCGAGGCGCCGCAGTTAAAGACCGATCGCGCCGACGTAGCCATCGAATTCAATGCGCGCGCGATTGAAGACGCGCCCATCCTGAACCGGAATTTCACCTCCTTCGAGCTGCTGTCTCCAGGCACGCAAAAGTTGGTGGGATGGAGCCACGCCGCGACCGAGAATCCGCAGGGCGGGCAGCAGATTTTCGTAAACGGCCAGCATTTTAGCGGAACGGCGTTCGAGTTGGATGGCACTGATAACCAGGATCCGATTCTCGGGATCATCGTGGTGAATCCGAACCTGGACGCGATCCAAGAAGCTAAAGTTACGCTCGGCAACTATGACGCGGAGTTCGGAAAGGCCGTGGCCGGCGTCGTTACCGTGCAGACGAAGTCCGGCAGCAACGACATTCATGGCAGCGGTTTCTGGTTCCGGAGAACCGATGCCGAGGCCGCCAGGGATCCGTTCACGCAGTTCGCGCCGAACCCGGTGACTGGCAAGTTGATTCCATCATCGCGCTGGCAGCAGATCGGGGCGACGATTGGCGGCCCAATCATTAAGAACAAGCTGTTCTTTTTTGGGGATTACCAGGCAACACGGCAAAAGAATGGCATCAGCAACCAGGAAACGATTCCAACTCTGACAGCCGAGACGTCGTGCACGGGCGCCAGCGGCAGCACGACTCCGGGCTACTGCAATCTGAGCGATTACGGCCAGATTATTTCCAATAACGGCTCACCTTTTATCTACGATCCAAGTACTGGCGCCGCCGACGGGTCTGGGCGTATGGTGATTTGCGGACCATTGGGCGACGTCGCCTCGACCAGTTGCACCGGAACCACCAACGGGGTTGCCAACCAATTTCTAATCCCGATCGGCATGCTCTCCACGGCCGCGAAGAACATGCTAGCTGCGTTCCCGCAGCCAACCTCCTCTGGCACGTGCCAACTGGGAGCGGCACTTGGTTGCATCAATAACTTCGTCGGAGCGGGCGCCGGTCCGTACAACCAGAACAGCTTCGATACTCGAATCGATTTCGCGGCGAGTCAGAGCATCAGCGTTTTCGGACGCTTCAGTCTTAACCGATTTACGCTCTCGGGTGCACCAAGTCTCGGTGCGGTCGGCGGCGTAGGATTCGGGCCCGGCGGCCTGGCCGGCAGTTCCATGGTCCACAATTACAGTCTAGCCACTGGAGTAACCAAGACGTTCAGCCCGACGCTGCTGGGTGATTTTCGCTTCGGCTATTTCCAGTACAACCCGCTGACGAACAAGCCGGACGCCGGCAAGGCGGCAATGACCGCATTCGGGATTCCGAACGCGAACATGGGAGACAATTTTACCTCCGGCCTCGGCGAGTTCGACATGACCAATACCAACGGGAACTCGCTCTCGAATTTCGGAGACGGACTGGGAGTGGCGCGATGCAATTGCCCGCTGATCGAGCGCGAGCGCCAGTTCCAGTGGGTTGGAAACATGACCAAGATCCATGGCAACCACCAGTTCAAGTTCGGAGCCGACATCCGTTACGCGCGCAATCTGCGCGTGCCGAGCGACTCCAACCGTACTGGTGTCTACGCATTCAACAATCAAGCTACGGGGAGCAGCGGTTCGGGAGGCCTTGACCTCGCCACCTTCCTGCTGGGCGATGTGACCCAGTTGAGCCGCTACGTCTCCACCAGCACAAATGCCGCCGAGCGGCAATTTCGCACGTTCTATTATGGCCAAGACACCTGGCGCATAACGCCGAAGTTCACGTTAAATTACGGCTTGCGCTGGGAGGTTTACTTCCCAGAGTACGTCAATGGTAAAGATCAGGGTGGGTTCTCGAACCTCGTTCAGGGTGAGGATCGAATCGCGGGCGAGGGCGGAATCGGGTTGAATGGAAACATCGACAACCGTTGGAGCTATTTTGCGCCGCGAGTTGGCCTGGCTTACCAGTTGAATCAGAAGACCGTGGTCCGAATGGGCTATGGCCGCAGCTATGACATGGGCGTATTCGGGTCGAACTTCGGCCACGCGGTCACGCAGAACTTGCCGGTTCTCGCTAGCCAACTCGTGCAACCGGCTGTGCCTAACAAGTTCGCGGCCTTCACACTTGACCAAGGTCCGCCGATCTTTACATTCCCGGCGATTCCGTCGAACGGGTTGCTCCCGGTGGCCGGGCCGCAGTGTTATCAATCGGGAAATCTGCCCGCCGCCCTGGGTGGGGGACCCTCTGGGCAGAACTGTACGCAGCCCCACATCCGACCTACCTTCCAGCGTCTGCCGGCGCTCGATGCCTGGAACGTGACCGTCCAGCGCCAGTTGAGCAATACCATTTCATTGGAGATAGCCTATATCGGCAACAAGGGAACCCATGGATTTGCGGGTGATGGAAATACTTACAACGTGAATCAACCCTTCATCGGCGCGGGAACGGCAGTCGTGCAGCCATGCACACCCACGCCCTGCCAGCCGGCGGCTCCCGGTTTCTCGCCGAACACGCCCCAGGTAGAGCGGCGCCCCTACTACAACGCTTTCACTTACTCGGCCTATCCGGATCCGACCAACGTCGCGATCCCAGGAGTATCCAGCATCGTGCCCGGAGTTCTTCAGTGCTGCTCGACGGATCAGGGCAATTACCTGGGAAACGATGCGAGCAGCATCTACAACGCTCTGCAGATCAAAGTCGACAAGAGATTTGCCCACGGTCTGCAGTTCTTGACTCACTACACCTATGCCCACGCCGACAAGTATGACAGCAACTATTATGTTGACAGCCACCCCTACTCTTACGGACCGGATGATCAGGTGCGTAATAATGTGTGGGTTACGTCGACCGTGTACGAATTGCCTTTCGGCAAAGGCAAGGCCTTTGCTGGAAACTCGGGTCGCGCCGAGGATCTGATTATCGGCGGATGGCAGATCACGGGCACCACGAACTGGAGCAGCGGTCTGCCGTGGACTCCGAGCTTCTCGAATTGCGGTCAGGTCAATGATCTTGGACTTTGCCGCCCGAATAGAAACGGGTCGTTCCACGTGGGCGCCGGCAGCTTCGACGCGACAACACATACCGTACCGTTCTTCACTCCGATACCCACTCTAGCCTATGGAGCATCAGACCTCGCGGTTGGTACGGATACTTGTACGTTGACTCGGCCGACGGGTCCGGGTTTCTCGATGCCCGGCTGTGGCGACCTGGGCAACGTCGGCTTCGACAGCTTCCGTGGCCCACGAGCGTTTTTCGCCGATGCGGCGATCATGAAGAACTTTTCCATAACGGAAAGAGTCAAGGCGCAGTTCCGCATGGACGCCTTCAATCTATTCAATCACCCGGTGCTGGGCTTCAACGCCAACCAGACCGGGAGTGGCGCGTGCATTGACTGCTCCGGCAACGGCAACGTGACCGATATCGAGGCCGACTCTTCGCCGGGGTCGACTACCGGTATGCGCCAGCTCGAGTTTGCCCTGAAGTTCTCGTTCTGAAAGAAGAGGATTCATCTACAGAGGGATTCCTTCGGGAATCCCTCTTTTTATCTTTGTCTATTATGTCCGTTTATGATCTCCGGGATGGGACCGCACGTGACGCGCGCAGCGGCAGCAGCCATGAAGAAAAAAGTGGTGGGGCTCGGCGAAGTGCTGTGGGACATTCTGCCGGAGCGGACTTGTCTGGGTGGGGCGCCCGCGAACTTTGCCTACATCACGACGCTCATGGGCGATCAGGGCATTGTCGCCAGTCGCGTGGGCGAGGACTCGCGCGGAGTCGAGGCTTTGCGGAGGATGGACGAACTTCGGCTCAACATTGACCACGTGCAAACTGATCGAGAGCATCCCACGGGCACGGTGAAGGTGGAAGTCGACGGCAAGGGGCAGGCGAAGTTCGAGATCGCGCGTTCGGTAGCGTGGGATTTTCTCGAGTGGAACCTCGACTGGCAGCACCTGGCCGAGAAGGCGGATGCGGTGTGTTTCGGATCGCTGGCGCAGCGCTCGGAGCAGAGCCGTTCTGCAATCCGGCGATTTCTGGGCGCGACCCAGGCGCGCGCGCTGAAAGTTTTCGATGTGAACTTGAGGCAGTCTTATTATTCGCAGGAAGTGATCTGCGATTCGATGAGGCTGGCGGATATTGTCAAACTCAACGACGAGGAAATGCCGAAGATCATGCGCCTGGGAAACTTTGTGCACAAGAATGAACTCGCTTCGGCGGAGCGGTTGATCGGCGCCTTCGACTTGAAGCTGGTGTGCATCACCCGGGGCGCGCGTGGAAGTCTGCTGGTGGGGCCCGGGCGTTCGAGCGAGCACCCGGGATTTGAGGTCAAGGTTGCCGATACGGTGGGATCCGGAGATGCCTTCACCGCCGGCCTGGTGCATGAATATTTACATGGTGCCTCGCTGGAACTGATGAATGAAGTGGCTAATCTGGTTGGAGCCTGGGTCGCCAGCGAGGTAGGCGCAATGCCGACCCCGAAGCGTGGAGCGCTGGAGAATTCGCTGGCCGAAATTCGCTGAGAAAAAAGCGCGAAAAATCCCTGTCTGCGGTATAGTTACGAAAGATTGTGTTTTCTTTCGTAATCTAACGTCTGTTTGAGAGGGAACCATGAAGCGGATCGTATCGAACGGTCGGGTCAGACGTCCTCGCTGTTTTCCTTCCATCGTCGCCATCACTGTGTTGGGGGTTGCGTTCCTCAGCGGATGTAATAAGAAGCCCGACCAGGAGAAGACCACAGGCGCCCGGCCTTCCGATATCAAAGTGGAGGTGCGCGACGGCGGCCCGGTCGTGATCACCACAAACACCGCGGAGTTTCAGATTCTGCCCTCCGGATTCTTGCAGGCGACGCTGCTCAAAGATGGAAAGCGCTTGACTCTGGACGAACCGGGAGTGGGATCGGCTGCCGGCAGCGACTACATTGTGCACGACGGCAAGGATCTTGAGTTCGTCGCTGACTTCGGGCAGGCCAAAGTTCTGGAGGCGGAGGGAAAACTGGGGCGCGGGAAACGCGTGGAGATTCCGGCGCATCCGCTGGCTCCGGCCGGGACAGAAGTTGAACGCACGCTGGTGATGGAAGCGTATGACGACTTCCCGAATATCGCGCTGGTCAGCATTGCTTACAAGAACGCAGGGACGACGGATTTTCAGATCGATCAGGTGGTGACGCAGCAGCATCGTTTCAACTCACACGAAGTCAAAGAGCATCCGTATGACATGTGGTCGTTTCAGGGATCGAGTTATGACTGGGGCAAGGATGATGTGCAGAAGCTGACGCGCGTTTCAGCCCAGCCGAATCTCATGGGCGAAGCGGTGAAAGGCGGCTATGGGGGAGGCATTCCGGTGGTCGCGTTCTGGACGGCGTCGGTGGGAGAAGCGATCGGGCATGTGGAAACTTTGCCGTGGACGCTGTCGATTCCGGTGAAAGTGGAAGAGGATGGGCGGGTGAAAGCGGGCGTAACGATTCCGGCGAACACGGTTCTGAAGCCGGGCGAGAGTTATTCGGCTCCGCGCAGTTTCGTTGCGGTGTACAGCGGAGATTTCTACGAGCCGCTGCGCATGTGGTCGAGCGTGCTGCAAAAAGAAGGATGGGAGATTCCAAAGCCGTCGAATGAAGCCTACAACGTGAGCTGGTGCGGATGGGGATACGAGTTCAACGTGACTCCGGCACAGATGCTGGGAACGGTGCCGAAGCTGAAAGAACTGGGAATCAAGTGGGCGACTTTGGATGATCGCTGGTTCGATACGTATGGGGACTGGAATCCGCGAAACGAAACATTTCCCGGCGATTCGATCAAGAAAATGGTCGATGACTTTCACAAGCAGGGGATTCTGGCGCAGTTGTGGTGGCTGCCGCTCGGAGTTGAGGACGGACAGGGAAGATGGGAGTCGCACAAATACATCGTGTCGAAGGTGGTGCAGGAACATCCAGACTGGTTAATTCTCGACAAAAATGGCAAGCATGCACGGATGACGCGCGATTTGGCGGCGCTCGATCCCTCGCTTCCTGAGGTGCAGGCATACTACAAGCAGCTCACGGAGAAATTTATTCGCGACTGGGGATTCGATGGATCGAAGCTCGACAATATTTACAGCGTGCCGGCGTGCTATAACCCGGCACATCATCACAAGTCGCCGCAGGATTCGGTGAATGCGATGGCCGACGTGTACAAGACGATCTTTCAGACGACGCGGTCGATCAAGCCGAATAGCGTGACCCAGGCGTGTCCGTGCGGCACGCCACCGTCGCTGTCGTGGCTGCCGTTCATCGATCAGGCGGTGACGGCCGATCCGGTAGGAGCGGTGCAGGTGCGGCGGCGAATCAAAATGTATAAAGCCCTGCTGGGGCCCGAGGCGGCCGTGTATGGCGATCACGTAGAGCTGTCGGCGATGACGCCCGTGGGCAAGGGGAACTGGAGTGAACACGGAGACGATTTCGCTTCGACGCTGGGCGTTGGTGGCGTGCCGGGGACAAAATTTGTGTGGCCCGACCCGGGGCCGAAGTATGCGCCGGTGAATTTGACCACTGAGAAAGAAGAACACTGGAAGAAGTGGATTGGACTCTATAACCAGAAGATGCTCTCGAAGGGCGAGTTCCGCGACTTGTATGTATACGGATACGACTCACCCGAAGCCTATGCGATTGAGAAAGACGGGAAGATGTACTACGCGTTTTTTGCGGACGGGAAAGTTCCGTTCTCTGGCGAGGTAGAGTTGCGGGGGCTGAAGGCGGGAACCTATCACGTGCAGGATTATGTGGAGGGGAAGGACTTGGGTACGGTTCAAGCGGACGGGAGCGGGACTGCCAAGCTGAAGACCGAGTTTAAAGAAAACTTGCTGGTGGAAGCGAGCACACAATAGTCAGGGTGGAGAAAGCGACGAGCCGGATCTCCACCAGTTGAGTCGTTCCGCCGCGCTTCGCGCCGGGCGGGACGGCCGAGGCGGCCGTCGCCACATAATCTATGTAGGGCGTCCGAAGAAATTCTCGCGGTGGGCGGCGTCGCGGAAGGCTTCGGTGCCGCCGGGGCGGGTTGTCGAGAATGCACCAGCACGGTTGCCGCTGGCGAGGCAGGTGAGCAGGTCAGTTCCGCGGACGTACTCATGCAGAAATCCGGCGTCGAAGCTGTCGCCGGCACCGACCGTGTCCACCGGCACAATGCCCTCGACGCCGGGACTGCGCAATCGTTCGCTGCCTCGTCGCGCGACGGCTCCTTCGCGGCCGACCTTGACGACAACGAGCGGCACAAGTTCTGAAAGTTTTTGGATCGCGGTTTCCACATCTTCGCTGCCGGCGGCTTTGCAGGCTTCGCGTTCGTTGGGCAGGAAGACATCGACGTAGCGAAGAATCTCCCGCAGGCCGCCTTCCCATTGATCGTCAGGATCGTCGTTGGTGTCGAGAGAAATTGTGAGTCCCTTCGTTTTTAAATACTGAAACAGTTCGACGATTCGCGGCCGCAATCCTTTCTGCAGGTAGTAAGAAGAGAAATGGAAGTGGCGCGAGTCGGCGAGATAGTCGAGATCGAGGTCTTCCCAGCATGTTTCCGCAATCGTTCCTGAATACGTCAGGATGTTGCGCCACGCTGCGTGATGCAGAATCACAGTGAGACCGGTCGTGATTGCGCCCGGAACGCGACGCACACGCGACACATCGACTCCGCTTTGTTGCAGGCGTTCGAGGGCGATCTGGCCAAGCGGATCGTCGCCAATACGGGATTGGAATCCGACGCGGCTGCCGAGCGCAGCGAGATTGTGAGAGACGATCGCGGACGACGAACCGAGCGTGAGCATCATGCGGTCGGCGAGTAGTTCGCGCTCGGGCGCCAGTTGCTCGGGCAGACCGTAGAGGATCAGGTCGAGATTCAGTTCTCCGGCGATGGTGACGTCGAAACGAGGCATGGGATTTATGGATATTGAGCGCAGGGCCTAAAGGCCACTCCGTGGGTAAGGTCTATCGCAGCGCTGAAGCGCTGCGCCACTCAAAAGCTCTGCTCGTCCAAAAGCTCTTCTCCGCTGTCAAACCAGAGTGACTTCGATTCCGGCCTGTTTCAAGGCGCGAACATCTGACTTCGGCACGCCCCGGTCGGTGATGACTTCGTGCAGGGCCGACGGGGGAGCTATCAGAGACAGGCTGCGGCGGCCGAATTTGCTCGCGTCGCACACCGCTACAGTTTTCTTTGCGATCTCGACCATCACGCGGTTGACTTTCGCCTCGAGCAGATTCGGCGTGGTCAATCCGTGATGCACGTCGAAACCGTCGACTCCCAGAAACAGAAGATCGGCGCTGAGACGGCGCAGAGTTTCTTCGGCGATGGGGCCGACCAGGGAAAATGAATTCTTGCGCAATGTGCCGCCGGTGAGGATGACGTCAATGGCCGTGCCCGCGAGTTCGGCCGCGATATTCACCGCATTCGTGATGATGGTCAGATTCTGAAAGTTGCGCAGCGCCCGCGCGATCGCGGTGGTGGTGGTGCCGGAGTCGAGAATCAGGACCTGCCCTTCTTTCACTTTCGCGGCAGCGCTCTCCGCGATGCGCATTTTTTCCTGGCGATGCTGCTTTTCCTTTTCCCGGAGCGTCGGATCTTCTAGCGCGCCTTCGCGCGCGGGCAAGGCTCCGCCGTGCGTGCGATGAACCAGGCCCTGTGAGTGGAGGATTTCAAGATCCTTGCGAATCGTAACCTGCGAGGTTTCGAATTGCCGGGAGAGTTCGGTGACCAGCACCCGGCCCTGGTGCATGAGTTGATCGAGAATAGCGCGACGACGTTCTTCGTTGAGCAATGGAATCTTACCCGCCGCTGCGTCGGGGCAGCGCGGCTTTCTACCGCATTTCTTTTTATAGCGTTTTGTTTCGTTTGTCCACAGCAAAGCGCAACCTTTCCGACCGCCGACGCGAGACTCCGTCTACCACCCTGCATGGGCCTGCCAGGGACTCAACCGCCAGCTCCTAACCCCCAAGTTTGTAAAGGGTTGGGAACCATTTGCGCTGATAACTAACCCAATACCCAGGCCTACAGTTCCATTGCGTTGATGGGGGCGCTTTGCCGTAATCTCAATTTGGGACGAAACTGTCCCGGCTTTCGATGAGGATCGTTTGTTACGAAATCCGGAACAGGGGAGAGAACACTTGGAAACCACGTTGAAGCGGCAGACTTTCATTCGCTCGCAGTCGGTGGTGGCGCGCGTGGTCGGTGGAGAAACTTTGATCGTTCCGGTGCGCGCCAGAGTTGGAGACCTGGCGTCGATCTATAGCTTCAACGGCACCGGGACTCTGATCTGGAAATTGCTGGAGTCGCCGCACACGATTGCAGAGCTGGCTACGGCCGTCGCGCAGGAATACGAAGTCGATGCGGCGCAGGCCGAGCGCGACGTTACGAATTTTGTTAGCGAGATGAAGGCGGTTGGTCTGGTCGAGGTTCCGGCGGCGATGGCGATGGCTGGGGACTGATACTGAACTGAAACGACCAGTGGGGCGGGACGGAACGGCAAGCAGCGGGCGCGTGAAGAGCGCGTCCGCTGCTTGCGAAACGGAGGGGGATTGGAGCAGCTCAGTTACGGCGCATTCAGCGCGGATCTGCATCAGCGCGAGGCGGATAAGCGCGTCCCGCTGCAGGTTTCGATTGAAGTGACGCGGCGCTGTCCGCTGGAGTGTCTGCATTGCTACAACAACCTGCCCATGGGTGACATGGACGCGAAGCAGCGAGAGTTGACCAAGGAAGAACACTTCCGGGTGCTGGATGAACTGGTCGACATGGGCTGTTTCTGGCTGCTTTACACCGGCGGCGAAATCTTCGCCCGCAAAGACTTCCTCGAAATTTACACCTACGCCAAGAAAAAAGGATTCCTGATCACGCTGTTCACCAACGGCACGATCATGAGCGAACAGATCGCGGATTACCTGGCGGAGTGGCCGCCGTTTGCCGTCGAGATCACGCTCTACGGGCGCACGCGGGAGACCTATGAGGCGCTGACCGCGATTCCGGGATCGTATGACCGGTGCCTGCGCGGCATCCGGCTATTGAAGGAACGAGGGCTGCCGCTGAAGTTGAAGACGGTGGCGACCAGTATCAATAAGCATGAAGTGGTGGCCATGCGGCGGTTCGCCGAAGAAGAGTTGGGCGTGGAATTCAAGATGGACGGCCAGATCAATCCGCGGATTGATTGCTCGCAGAGTCCGCTGGCGGTGCGGCTTACGCCGGAGGAAGTGGTGGCGCTGGATATGGCCGCCCCAAAAGGAGTGAGCGAATACCGGCGATTGGCGAAGCATGACGCGGAGAATCCACCAAGCCTTGGCCAGATCGATACTGTGTATCACTGCGGCGGTGGAATGAGTGGATTTGCCATTAATGCGTACGGGGAAATGGGCATTTGTGTGATTTCGCAGCAGGAAACTTTCAGTGTGCGTGAGGTTGGGGTGCGGCGGGTGTGGGAAGAATCCCTGTTGCGGTTGCGATCCCGCAAGCGTACGCGGATTACGAAGTGCGTCCAGTGCCGCATTCAGTCTCTGTGCGGGATGTGCCCGGCTAACGGCGAGATGGAAAACGGAGACCAAGAAAGTCCGGTGGAGTTTCTTTGTCATGTCGCGCACCTGCGGGCAGCGGCTGTAGGGGCAGAGATTCCGGCGCATGGAGAGTGTGAATTTTGTGTGGGCGGTCCTCAGCATGACGACATGATGGAGTCAGCGCGCCGAATCGCAGGCGGCGAAATTGACGTCGAGGGTTGGATGGGGGCGCAGCAGTTGCTTCCGATTCTTAGCAACACCGCCGCGGTTTCCGGATGCGGCAACTGCGGCCATTGACCGTAAGGCAAGGAGTGAATACCGAATGAATCACGAGCCGAAGACGGTCGAAGCGAGGAAACAGAACTACGAGCCGCCAAAGGTAGTCACGATCAGTCTGCGCCCTGAGGAAGCCGTTCTCGGGCATTGCAAGATTTCCGGCTCGGCGGGTCCAGGCGCCGGCAGTTGCACGGTGCTATTTTGCGGCAGTATTGGATCGTAGAAGAACCGACTCAGGGAAACCAGGCGAAGAAATGCGGAGCTTTGAACGTGCGTCGCCGGAAGTGCGTGAGAAGCCTCGGGCTGCGCATCGCAGCGAATTCCGGATCGGCGGGGTCTCGGTTGAGGTCGCAGGGCAGAGCGCCGACGATGTAACTTTAGTGCCCTCGCTGGAACTGTTTCGAACCGAGACTCCCGAATCCGATATTAATATTCGAGTCGAGTGGGCGGACAAGCTGCGCCCGCCAATGGGAAAAGAGCTTTTTGATTCTGGTTCCGTATGGAGGTTGTACCAGGACAGAGCAGAATTCCAGTTTGATTTCAGCGCAGCGGTCCTGGGAAAGCAGCCTTACAAGCGGTTGCTGGTGGATCGCCAGTTCCGGCAGGCAAGACTTCAAATGAGCAGAGAATGTTTTGCGAGCACGGACTACGATGCGGCTCCGCTGAGTTATCCACTCGACGAGTTGCTGATCATGCACCGGCTTACTCAGGAGAAGGCGATTGAGTTGCATGGGTGCGGGATTGTTCGGGCGAGTGGGATGGGAAACTTGTTTGTGGGGCATTCGGGAGCGGGGAAGAGCACTACTACCCGGCTGTGGACTTCGCTCGAAGAGGTTGAGGTTTTGAGCGACGACCGGATTATTGTGCGGCGGGATAACCGAGTGGGCGGCTGTGCTCGAGGTGACCGAGAAGAAAAGCAGGTTCCTCGCTTCGCTCGGAATGACAACCCGGGAAGCAGGATGCGGATGTATGGAACGCCTTGGCATGGAGAGGCGATGTATGCGTCGCCGGGGAGTGCGCCGCTGGCGCGGATTTTTATTCTGGAGCATGGGCGGGGGAACGTGCTGACGCAGCTTTCCCCGAGCCGCGCGGCGGCGGAATTGTTCGCGCGAAGTTTTGTGCCGTTTCACCGGCACGAGTACGTCGAATCGGCGCTCGAGTTTTTGCAGGAAGTTGTGGATGCGGTTCCCTGTTACCGCTACGCCTTCGAACCCAACGAAGGAGCGGTCGAGAGGATTCTCGAATTCCGTGACTGACGGAGCTCTCAAAGAGTCCCTCGCGACGGTTGCGGACGCGGCCACGCCACTCGATGCTGGCGGCCGCTCAGGCGTCGTAAGGCTCCCCTTCATCAGGCTCAGAGCAAGTCTTCGCTTCGCCCCTGGTGACAGATTCGGGGAATCGACAGAGTTTGTTGCGGATTCGATTGAAGACCGTCCGCAGTCGAGGCTGTTCGACGCCTTCAGCCGGGAACTGATGCAGGAGGGGAATGGCATCCGCTTTCAGGCGCGCGGCGCGAGCATGTCTCCGGCGATTCGCGATGGCGAGATGGTGCATGTGAAAGCCGCTGTGCTGGCGGATTTGCGCGTGGGCGACATTGTTCTGGTGAAGGGTGAGGTCGGATTCCGCCTGCACCGGCTTGTAGTCGCGGATGCAGAACAGGACGTCTTCATCACGCGCGGCGATTGTGCCCGCGAAGATGATCCGGCAGTGAGTGGAGAAGAAATTATAGGCAGGGCAGAGGCGAAGGAAGTTCAGATCGCGCGCGGAGTTGTTCGCGCCGGCCTGAAGGGAATGGTTGGGAGGCTCTGGTGCTGCGCCGCGCGCGGACAAAGGATCGCAACGAGATTGCTGGAACGGGTGACAACGTCGAGCCAACAGATTCGGAGTCGAGTGCGCAAATACGCGCGCGTTTTTCCCGGCTTCCTGGCGTTGATGTTCGTGCTGTTGGCGGCCATCTCGTCGACGGCGCAAGTTGCCGTGGATAGTACGAGTTCCGGCACCGCAACTATCGGGGGAGTCGGATCTTCTACACTGACGATCGCCCACACGACTACAAACACTGCCAATCGCGTGCTGATCGTCGGCGTTTCAATCAACATTAACAACTCACCGGCTACCGCCGTGACCGGAATAACCTATAACGGAACGGCATTGACGCTTGTCGGAGCGCACAACGACGCGAACAACACGCGACGGGTCGAGATGTGGTATTTACTGGCGCCGGCCAACGGAACCTTCGATGCAGTGGTGACAGTCAATGTTCCATCGGCGGTAAATGTGGGTGTGGCCGCCGGGGTGACCACATTTACTGGCGTGGACCAGACTGTGCCTCTGGGGACGTTCGTTTCGGCGGACGGCGCGGCGGGCGGCAACTCTCAGCTCGATGTGCCTAGCGTGGTCAACGGCATGGTCATGGATACACTGGCCACAGATGGAACGCAGACGGTTGCGATGGGGCCGGGCACGCAAGCCCAGCAGTGGAACGTGCGAAGTTCCAACAACGCGAATACTGGGGTGAGGGCCACCGGCAGCACCCGCGGCGGCGCGCCCAGCGTGCCGGTCTCGGAAACGTTCAGCGGCACCTCGAACTGGTCGCTGGGCGCGGTGTCGATCAATCCGACCACCGCGGACATTGGGGTTACCACCAGCGTGAGCGCGGTCGGCCTCGGGCAGAGTTCCACTTACAACATTACTGTCTTCAACAATGGCCCGTCGCCGGCCAACACGGTCAAGCTGGTCGACACGATGCCGGTGACGAATCTGACCCTGGGCACGGTGACGCCGAGCACCGGAACCACCTGCACAACCACGACGAACGCGACCACGATCACGATCAACTGCACCATGCCGACGCCGTTTACCAGCGCCATGACCGCGACGGTTGCCGTGACGGTGACGGCATCGGCTGCGGGTTTTTATCCCAACACGGCGACGGTGAGCGACACAGCGCCCCCGCCGGATCCCAACACCGGTAACAACACCTACGTGTCGCTCGCACCGGTGGTGAGCGTGGTTTGTTCGGGCGCCACACTCAGCGCGGCTGGATCCCCGCTTGGCGGCGTGTTGAACACGTACTACCCGGGAACGGCGAGTGTGGCGGCGGGCGCGACGTCGATCCCAGTGGGCACGGCAACTGGGGCTGGCGGCGCCATTGCGAACGGCAGTCTGCTGCTGGTGATTCAGATGCAGAACGCCAGCATTAACACGGCAAACACAGTTGCCTATGGCAACGGCTACACAGGTTCAGGATTCACCACGATCAACAATGCTGGCAACTACGAGTTTGTGAAAGCAACTGGCGCCGTCGCTGGTGGGGCAGTGCCGATCAGTGGAGCCGGAACCGGGGGCGGCCTGGTGTTTGGATATACCGCGGCCGCTGCTTCAGGAACGCAGGGACAGAGCACATATCAGGTAGTGCTGGTGCCGCAATATCTGTCGGCGACACTGAGTTCCACAACGCCGCCCACGGCGGCAGCATGGAATGGATCGACGGGCGGAATTCTGGCGCTCGACATCGCGGGCGCGCTGAATCTGGGCGGAGCCGCAATTTCGGTCAGCGGGCTGGGATTCCGCGGCGGCGCGGGAATGCAGTTGACCGGTGGAACCGGTGCCGCCACCGATTACCGTCAAACATCGCCGACGGCCTATACGGGCGCGGCCGGTGGCGTGGCGGGCGTGGATGCTCCCAAGGGGGAAGGCGTGGCAGGCACGCCGGAGTGGGTTGAGTTTAATCAGACCTTTCTGCAAACCACCACCGCGATCGGATATCCGAACGGCACCGCCGGTGTGGATAGCAGCATGGCGCGCGGCGCGCCGGGCAATGCCGGCGGAGGCGGGACGGACGCGGATCCGGGAGGGAACGACCAGAATGCGGGTGGCGGCGGCGGCGGCAACGGAGGCTCTGGAGGATTCGGCGGAGACTCATGGAACACCAATCTCAGCACCGGTGGCGAGGGTGGCTCTGTGTTTCCCGCTACGATCGATCGCATAGCGATGGGCGGCGGTGGCGGTGCGGGAACGCGGAATAATTCTGACACCGATAATCAAGCCAGCGGCGGAGCCGCGGGCGGTGGCATCGTCTTTATTCGCGCCGACAGTCTGACCGGCACCGCGACTGTGAGTGCAAACGGGGCGAACGCATACAACATGACCGCGAACGACGCCGGCGGCGGCGGGGGCGCCGGTGGAACCATCGTCATTCTTGCCGCTAACGGCGGAGAGAGCGGCCTCACCTTAAGCGCAACCGGCGGCACTGGTGGAGATGCCTGGGAGAGCCAGGCTTACTCGCTCGCCAATCGTCATGGCCCTGGCGGCGGCGGTGGCGGTGGAGTCGTATTCGTCTCCGGGACTCCTGCCAGCACACCCACGGTCGGAGGTGGGGCGAGCGGTGTCACCTTGAATACGCCGTCAGTGACCTACGGATCTACCGCCGGCACCTCTGGCACCAGCGCGACCAACGCAACCCTCGGGCAAGTCACGGGAATCCAGTCGGCGGCCTTGTGCACTCCTGACATGACGCTCAGCAAGAACAATTCTGGCGTCTTCACGCGGGGATCGACTGCCAGCTACACCATTCCGGTTTCCAACGTCAGCCCCTACGGAGCGAGCACCGGCCTCGTCATCATGAATGACACGCTGCCGACGGGCATTACTCCGACGAGCGCGAGCGGAACGGGATGGACGTGCTCGGTTTCGGCCCAGACCGTCAGTTGCACGATTTCGACTTCGCTGGCGGCGAACGGCACTTATCCCTCGATCACGGTGAACGGACTCGTGTCGCAGTCCGCCCCGGCGACTCTGACGAATACCGCCACGATAAGTGGCGGCGGTGAAATCAACCTCCTGAATGACACGGCCACCAATGTGGCGACCGTGGTCTCCAGCGCCGACATGAAAGTCACGGAGAGTGCGTCTCCGAATCCGGTTGCGGCAGGAAGCAACATCACTTACACGCAGGTCGTCACCAACAATGGACCGAGTGCCGCCGACAACGCCACGCTGGTGGCCCCTATCCCAACCAACACGACTTTCGTGTCGATCGCTGCGCCCGCGGGATGGAGCTGCACGGCGCCAGGGGTAGGCAACACGGGCAATGTTGTATGCACCAACGTCGATATGTCGGCATCGACCTCCGGCACGTTTACCCTGGTGGTGAAAGTTGGCAGCGCGACTCCCAACGGGACGCTGATCACCGGTTCGGTCGCGGTGAGTTCGTCCGCGCCCGATCCGAATTCAGCGAACAATACCGCCAGCGTCACCACAGTTGTGGGCACAACGGGGCCGAACTTGACGGTGACGAACACGGCTGCGCCCAATCCGGTGCAGGCGGGCAATAACATCACTTACACGCAAGTGGTGACGAACACGGGAAGTTCCGCCGCCACGACCGCCACCTTCACCGAAAATACACCGACGAACACTACATTTGTTTCAATCACGCCGCCGACCGGATGGACCTGCACGGCCTTCCCGCCACAATGCACGGACCCGAGCGTCGCCGCGAACACTTCGGGAACATTTACGGTCATCTATAAAGTGGCCGCAGGCACAGCCAATGGAGTGGTGATTACGGATACGGCCACGGTTAATGCGGCGAATCAGTCGTTCGGAGCAAGCTCCGCGATCGCCACCGATGTGGTAGGGGGCGCCACGCAGGCCGACGTTGCACTAACATCGGTGGCCACGCCCGCGGCGGTCTTTGCCGGAAACAACATTACTTATACCGAGGCGATCACCAACAATGGTCCGGCGACGGCGACCGGCCTCAGCTTTACGGAAGCGACGCCGACCAACACTACGTTTGAATCCGTCTCGCCTCCGGCGGGATGGACTTGCACGGCGCCTGCCGTTGGCGCCACCGGCACTGTGACCTGCACAGCAGCCAGCCTGGCGGTCGCGGCCGAAGCGGACATCATCATGGTGGTGAACGTCCCGGCAACCGTGACTGCGGCTTCAAGTCCGATCACCGCAACCTCAAGCGTCACAACGACGACCAGCGATCCCAACCCCGGGAACAATACCAACATCATGGTTTCGACTCCGCTGAGCGTCGCGTGCGACCTGGCCGTGACCAACAGTGGAACACCGAGCCCGGTGACAGCCGGCAGCAACATCACTTATACGCAAACCATCACCAACTCTGGCCCAAGCAATTGCAGCACCGGCACCCTCAGCGAAGCGACGCCGGCAAACACGACGTTCGTTTCTGTCGCAGTTGTTAATGCGGGCGGCGGAACGTGGAATTGTCCGAACGCGGCGCCGGTTGCATGCAGCAGCGCCAGCGTGGCGCCGGGCTCTACTGCCACCGTCACGGCGGTTTATACGGTGACCGCCGGAACGGCGGCCGGGACACTGATCACCGATACGGCGGCGGCGGCCACCACATCGCGCGATACAAACACGGCCAACAATTCAGCGACCGTGCAAATTGCGGTGGCGTCGGGAACCCAGGCGGACTTGAGCGTGACGAATTCTGCCAGTCCTAATCCCGTAAACGCGGGAAGCAACATCACGTATATGCAGACTGTCAGCAATGCAGGGCCAGCCACTGCGAACGCTCCCGTATTTACCGAGACGCTTCCCGCCAACACGACAGAGGTGTCCTTGACCGGTCCTTCCGGATGGACGTGCGCGGGCCTCACCTGTACGGACACGACGACGATGGTCGCCAACACAACGGCGAACTTCACTTTCGTGGTGACGGTGAGTTCGACCGTGGCGTTGGGAAGCACGATCGCGCAGACAGATTCCGTTTCCTCGACGACGGGCGATCCGAACAGCGGCAATAACAGTGCCACGGTGAATGTGCAGGTGTCCACATCGGCCAATCTTTCGATCACAGATAGTGCCAGCCCGATTCCCGTCCTCGCCGGCGGCAACATTACTTATACGCAAGTAGTGACCAATGCCGGGCCCAGTGCCGCGACCGGCACGACGGTGAGCGAGTCGTTGCCGGCCAACACGACTTCAGTCTCCCTCGCCGGTCCGGCGGGCTGGCTTTGCACGCTGGCTACGCTTACCTGCACGAATCCCTCGCTCGCGCCCGGAACGCCCGCGACGATTACATATGTGGTGAAAGTGAGTGCGACCGCGACGGCGGGAACCGCGATCAACGACACGGTGAGCGTCAGTTCGTCGGTGAGCGATCCCAACACGACGAACAATGCAGCGACTGCTGCCGACGTGGTGGCGACTGGGACCCAGGCTGACTTGGTGACAACGAATTCCGCTTTGCCGACGTCAGTAGCTGCCGGGAGCAACATTACTTATACGCAGACCGTGACCAACGACGGTCCAGCGGCGGCGACGACAACGACGTTCACGCAGACCACTCCGCCGAACACAACCTTCCAGTCGATCACACCTGCTGTGGGATGGACTTGCGGCACTGTGCCCGCCGTCGGTGGCACGGGAACAATCACCTGCACCGACGGTAGCAATCTCGCCGTCGGCACCGCGAACACGGCAACCTTTACGCTCGTGCTGCAAGTGGCTTCGAATACGCCGTCGGGCACGAACATCACTGAGACCGACTCGGCCACGGCGACGAATATTGTGCCTAGCCTTACCAGCAACAGCGCCAGCGCGACTGTAGTTGTGGGCAACGCCAACAGCGCGGACATGGCCATCGTGAAGACGGCCACTCCCAATCCGGTGACGGAAGGAACTCCGCTGACCTACACGCTCACGGTGACCAATAACGGTCCCGCGTCAGCCACTACGGTCACTGTCACTGATACGCTGCCTTCGGTCCTCACTTATCTTTCGTCAACAGTGACGCCGTCATCGCAAGGATCGTGCTCGGAAGCGGGCGGCACCGTGACCTGTCTGCTGGGGACGATGGCCAACGCCGCAACCGCGACGATCTCTATCCTTACCATGCCCGGCACCCCCGGCGTGGTCTCAAACACGGCGACCGTCTCGGCGGACCAGACGGATCCGGTGCCCACGAATAATACTTCCACGCAGACTGAAACGATCACCGCGCCGACTGGGATCATGCTGCAGTGGTTCTCCGCACGCCTGGGTGCGGACAAGAACGGTGCGAGCCGTGTGATGCTGATGTGGAAGACTGGCGGCGAGGCGCGCAACCTGGGCTTCAATGTCTATCGCGAGTCGAACGGAAACCGCGTGCGCATGAATCCATCGGTCATCGCGGGTTCGGCGTTGCTGATGAGCGGAGCTTTGCCCAAACACTCCGGCAGAAGCTACGCATGGATTGATCCTTCGGCGGGAGTGCCGGGCGCTTCGTACTGGCTGGAAGATATTGACGTCAACGGCACGCGCACCATGCACGGTCCGGTATCCGTTCAATCCGGGGCCGGGAGCGACGCATCTCCGTCCCTCGATACGACTCGCATGTTCAGTCAATTAAGCCAGGCTTATCCGTCGTCGGCGGGAAACCAGGAAAGCCATCTTCTTGAAAATGTGCCGGCAACGTCCACGCCGACTACGGGCCAGGTGCGGAAGCAGTTCGCTCTCGCGGCGCACGCTGCGATCAAGATTTTTGTTCGCCACGAAGGCTGGTATCGCGTGTCCCAGGCCGATCTGGTGAAGGCCGGTCTCGATCCGAATGTCGATCCATCGCTGCTGCATCTCTATGCCGAAGCGATCGAGCAGCCCATGCAGATTACCGGCGCAGGTGCGGGCCCTGGCGGCTTCGGAGCGCAGGCCGCGATCAATTTCTACGGCACGGGAATCGACACAGCCTTCTCCGGGACACGAGTGTATTGGCTGGTGACAGAATCAGGAACGGGTGCGCGCATTCCTCAGATGCAGGCTTCTTCAGGATCGAACCAGGCTCCGCCAAGTTTTTCGGCGACCGTCGAGTTGCGGCAGCACACGATTTACTTCGCAGCTTTGCTGACCCAGGACGACCAGAACTTCTTCGGAGCGCTGATTTCCCCGACTCCCGTCGAGCAGGTGCTGAACACACCTCGTCTCGACACGGCATCGACTCATCCCGCGCGTCTTGAGATTATCCTGCAGGGAGTGATCGTGGGTTTCCCGCACGACGTGAAGGTCGTGCTGAATGGGACTTCAATCGGCGATGTGAATTTCACCGGCCAGGATAAAGGTAAGCTCACGCTAAACCTGCCGCCCGGTCTGCTGCTGGACGGCAACAACACGGTCACTCTGACCGCGCAGAATGGCGACTACGACACGAGTCTGGTCCAGTCGATTCGCATCACCTACCCGCGAAAATATGTTGCAGATTCCGATGCCCTCAAGTTTTACGGGCGCCCGGGAGACCAACTCGACGTTACCGGCTTTACCAGCGCGCCGGCAGTATTCGACATCACCGATCCTGACAATCCCGTGCAGTTAACGCCGCAAGTCAGCCCGAGTAAAGGCAAGTTTGAAATTACCCTGCAGGTGCCGTGGACGACTACGAATCCCTCGGCGCCGTCGCGGCACGCGCTGATGGCAGTCGCAAGCGACGGCGTTGCATCGGTGGCCAGTGTTCTGCCGAATCATCCGTCGCAATGGCACAGCGCGCAGGCTGGCGCGGATATCGCGATGGTCACGGACTGGACGGTCGAAGGGCCGCTCGATGCGCTGGTGCGCGCGCACGCGGCGGAAGGGAAGTCGTCGCTCGTGATTCGGATCGGCGACCTCTTTAACGAGTTCAACTTTGGCGAGCGAAATCCAGTTGTGATTCGCCAGTTCCTGCAATCGGCCCGCGCGAACTGGAAGAAAGCTCCCTCGTTCCTTCTGTTGAACGGACGCGCATCGCTCGATCCGCGCAATTATCTTGGCTTTGGCCAGCTGGATATTGTGCCCACGCGGATTATTCCGGCAGGTGGGCTGATGACCGCGTCCGATGACTGGTTCTCCGATTTCAACGACACCGGCTTGCCGACGATTGCGACCGGCCGCCTGCCCGTCACCACTCTTGACGAAGCCAGAACTGTGGTCGGAAAAATCGTTGCCTACGAAGGAAAGTCGACCAACGGCCCCTGGACATCCCAGGCGCTGATGGTCGCCGACAAAGACGACACCGAAAGTTTCTCGCAGGACGCCAAGACGGTGCAAAGCCAGCTGCCCGCGTCGATGCAAGTGACCGACGTGTTTGCCGGCACCGTAGGGACGACAACCGCGCGGCCTGATATTATTAACGCGATCAACTCGGGGCAGCTGCTGGTGAACTACCTTGGGCACGGATCGGAAGAGCAATGGTCGGGCTCCGACATATTCGACACCACCACGGCGAGTTCGCTGACCAATGGCTCACAACTCCCCGTCTTCTTCATCATGGATTGCCTCAACGGATTTTTCCAGGATGTTTACGCGCAGCCGCTGGGCGTAACGTTGCTGCTGGCTCCGAACGGGGGCGCGGTTGCGGTGGTGGCTTCCTCGGGGCTGAACCAGCCGCCTCCTCAAACCAAGCTTGACAAGTTGGTGGTGCAGAGCGCGTTCGGTGCGGCTCGGCGAACCCTGGGCGAATCGATTCTAAAAGCGAAGCAGAACATCTCCGACGTTAATGTGCGGAAGACTTTCATCCTCTTCGGCGACCCGGCGATGCAGGTCAAGCAGACTGCAGCGAATCCTGCCGGCCACTGACCGCGCCTCTCCGTAGCGGAAGCCGGTCTTGACCCAGTAGCGCTACCGCCACCGCCGTTGCGCCGTTGTCTGGTGGAGCGGCCAGCACGAAAGCCGAAGACGGCAGTCCCCCCAAGGTCTGTGCGTCTCCGGCTTTCAGTGCGTACGGCCCCCTCAACAACAACACCCGCGGCTGCTCGGCCTGTCCTTCCGGCTGAACGCCGAGCCACCGCGCTTCGCCCCCACGCGAAGATTCAGAAAACCAGGCTTTCCATTGCTCTTGAATCTCGGAGCGGGCGGGACGCATCCAGCCCGCTCCAATGTTCGCGAATCGCTGACCTAACAACTTCCCGCGGGCGCAATCCCGCAAGCCGACGTCAACATATTCTTGAAGCGGTTATCCCATGCCGACGCCCCCAGGTACATTGGAGTCGTCGAGGTCGGACCGTAACTGGTGACGGCTTCGACATAGTTGTTGCCGAGAAGTCCCGCAGGGGCTCCCGAAGGATTCACGCCGTAATCCTGGATCCAGGGGCCGCCGCTGGCGCCGCCACGAAACGCCGATCCATAGATCCATGTATTCGAACCGCCGGATTCGTACGTCTGCGCGCTGGTCAATTCCATCCGTTCGCAACTGTCCAGATTGCACGGATATCCAAGGATGGTGAGCGCGTTATCGGATATTGGCGGATTACTGCAATCGGTGCCGTTGCAGTACGCATAGCCAAGATATCCCGTGATGTGCCCGATTCGGTAGGGTCCGTTCCCATTGATCTTTTGATCCTTGATGATCAGCATGCCCACATCTTGTTCGTTCGGGACCGAACCGCTGCCCACCCAATTGGAGGTCACTAGTTCACCGGACGGAGTCCACGTCCCATTTGGCGCAGCGCCGCTGAGCTCGGACGGAACGAACATGAACTTTGAGTAGAAGTACTGATCCGATGGAGTGGGGCTGCCATGCGCCACGCAGTGTCCGGCTGTCACCACAAGGCGAAAACGCAGAACGGAAGCGGAACACACGAAGTTGGTGCCCGTTCTTGGGTCGGTGAAAAACAGCTTGCCAATCGTCTTGTTTGGACCAGCCGTCGTGGCTGCGTCGGGAAATACCCGTGAGGTTGTGAAGTACGCCCCGAACGAGCTGGTTGCGTCCTTCTGAATACCGTCTGCTGGTTCAACCGTCGGCAAAAGATTGGCCGGTATCAGGATTCTTTGCGCGCTGTTCCCGATCTTGAACGAAGCCTCGGCTCCATCGACAAACACCGACTGGCCTGGCTGGGTCGCGACTTCGCTTACGATGGGCAATCCCCTTGCGTCGACTTCAGGATGCAGCTCTATCGTTTGCGCACTGAGCAGCCTCTCTGGAGTCCAGTACGCTTCGATCTCTGCCTGCGTTTCGGTTTCGTTGTGGAATTTCACCCCAGCGGCAACGTCTGAGGTCTGAGCGCTGCCCAGCGAGACAGTGATGTTGAACATCATCATCCCGGCGGCAGCAAAAGCAACTGCAAACAACAAGATCCTCTTCATATCCTTCTCCTTTTTTACATTCACTTAGCAGCTTTAAGGTCTAAGTTCGGTTGATGCTTCGTTATGGTTGGCCCTTCGTCACAGCGACTTCAACAGTGACTCGAGGCAGATCAGTGGCGCTCCGTCGAGGCCTTGGCAAAAGTGCAGCGCTTGGGCCTGGGGGCGGTCTTGAAGCGCCGCAAGGGACATCTTGGCGATTGCACCCGCATCTTGCAGGGTTACCAAATCCACTTCTGCGCCACATTCCTGACACCAGCCCCGTATGACCCGCCGCCGCCGGATAATCAAAATCCGGTCGGTTTCGACGGTAATTTCGGTCCTCTTTTTCGCTGTTTCGGCTCCTACGAGCCTCTTTGCCCAGCGCTGGAACCGTGATAAAGTGCTTTCCACGTTTTGGCTCTGTTCGTGGCCCGCCTTTCGACGGAACGCATCCTCCACCAGCAGCATCTTGAAAGTCTTTAGGCGGCCATTAATAAGTCTTGAATAGTTTTTAAGACGAGTTATGAGCAACGCAGTCAAGCACTTACTGGAGTTCGGGCCATTCCGCATCGACTCTGAACAGCGACTCTTGCTGCGCGATCAGCAGGCCATTCCTCTCTCCCCAAAAGCTTTTGATCTTCTTCTCGCGCTGGTCCAGCACAGCGGACAACTGGTGCTCAAAGATGACCTGATGAAAACCCTGTGGCCGGACACGTTTGTGGAGGAGTCGAATCTCGGCCAGCAGGTGTTCCAGTTGCGCAAAGCTCTGGGTGAGCGTGCGCAAGGTTGCTCCTACATCGTGACCGTGCCCGGACGCGGCTACCGTTTTGCTCAGACCGTTCGCGCGCTGCCGGTCGAGGAAGAACACATCGTCGTGGAGAGCCGTTCGCGCTCGCGAATGGTCATCGAAGAGGGGTTTGTCGGAGAAAAGGGTAACCACGACTCGGCCCTAGCGCTTTATCCCGCCGTGAAGGCTCTTCCTGGGGCGGTCTCTGTCTCTGCGCGCTGGTCGCGCCGGGGAAGGATTACCGCGCTGGTTTTGCTGGGAGCGGTGTTGGGAGCGATAGCGGTGTGGATTTTTCGGCCGGTATCCATGCCCAAGGTGGCGCGGTCAGTGCGCATCACGCATATTGGCCGCGTCGAACCATACAGTCAGGCGCTGTCCGACGGCTCCCGGATTTTCTTCACCGAGAGGATGGGTGGAAGCTGGAGCCTGGCGCAGGCATCGGAGGGAGACGGCGACGCGGTGCTGACTTCGACGTCAGTGAAGAACCCTGACCTGCTCGACATAGACCGAAAGCATTCACGACTGCTGGTAGTACCGCAGCGGCCGAACCCGGATACGGGCTACGCTCTCTGGGAAGTCCCGACCAGCGGCGGTTCCGGCCGGAGGGTGGGCGACATGATGGTCGACACTGCCGCCTGGTCGCCCGGCGGCGAAAAAATCGTTTACTCCCGCGCCAGCGATTTGTTTGTGGTCGGCGACGATGGCCTCCAGCCCCGTAAACTGTTCTCCGCTCTGGGATTTATCGAATATCTGCGCTGGTCCTCTGACGGCAAGCACATCGGCTTTACGGTCAGGAATGCCGCCGGGGTGCTTTCACTGTGGGAGATCAGCCCCGATGGCCGTAATCCGCATCCTCTTTCCTTTGGATGGAAAGCTCCGATCAGCCGCTTCGGCGAGGGCGAGTGCTGCGGAGACTGGTCCCCCGACGGCAAGTACTTTATTTTTCGTTCGTTACGGGATCACGTCGAGAGTCTCTGGCTGATCAAAGAGAAAACTGCCTGGTACGAGCGCGGCCGGAACGCTCCCTTGCAGTTGTACACCAGTCCCGACCGGCTGAATGAACCGCGATTCAGCCCTGACGGAAAGAAAATTATCCTGGTGCATTACCAGCAGCGAAGCGAACTGGTTCGCTACGATTACGCGCGAAAAGTATTCGTCCCGTATCTTGGAGGCATTCCTGCGCGGCACCTGAGTTTCTCCCGGGACGGGCAATGGGTGGCCTACAAGAACCAGCTCGACGGCACTTTGTGGCGCTCTCGCATCGATGGATCCGAGGCGCTTCAGCTCACCTTTCCTCCTCTCGATACCTACCATCCAACCTGGTCGCCGGACGGCAAGCGGATCGCGTTTGAGGGCAACAGCCGGCTCTACATTGTTCCATTTGAAGGTGGAACGTCTGAGCGCGTGTTTCAGGACGAACATGCCGATCGACAGCCGAACTGGTCTCCCGACGGCGACTTTTTGTTATTTGTGCGGCAGCCGGCAACGGAGGGCAGCGCGACCGGCCGCATTTGTCTCGTGGACCTCAAAACACGTCAGGTTCGGGATCTTCCGGGATCGGAGAACTTCGAGACTCCGCAGTGGTCGCCGGATGGAAAGTATGCCGCTGCTGCCGACCGGCCAGGCCAGAAATTGATGCTCTTCGACTTCAGCCTGCAAAAGTGGTCAGATCTGGCCGAGGGCAGTCCGTATGGATGGGGTATCCGCTGGTCGAACGATTCGAAGTACGTCTATTACCAGCACATGTACGCCGGCGAAGAACAACCGATATTCCGCGTGCGGGTGAGTGACCACAAGGTTGAGCAGATTACAACTTCGCGCCAGATCCTGAGCGCCGATGTGCTCAGTTACGCGATGACCGGACTAACGCCGGATAATTCTCCGCTGGCCTCGCTGGCGCGCAGAAATTCTGATATCTACGCGCTTGAACTCGATCTTCCCTGAGCCCCGCTCGGAAATGATGTTATGAAATCGCCTGCACCGCCGCGGGCAAACTCGCTGTGCGCCGCAACGGCTCTGCCAGCGACCGCATGACCCTGCCGAATCCCGCGAAGTCCAGCGACTGCGGACCATCCGAAAGCGCGCGTTCCGGGCAGGGATGCACTTCGATGATCAGACCATCAGCCCCCACCGCAACCGCCGCCCGGGATACTGCAGCGATCAGGCTTTGTTTTCCAGTGCCGTGTGAAGGATCAGCCATCACGGGCAGATGCGACAGGTCGCGCGCGAGAGCAACCGCGGCGAGGTCTATCGTGTTGCGCATTTCCGTCTCGAAGGTCTTGATGCCGCGCTCGCAGAGCACCACCTGAGAGTTCCCGCCGGAGAGCAGATATTCGGCGGCGAGGAGCCACTCCTTGACTGTAGCCGACGGCCCGCGCTTCAGCAGAATCGGCTTGTTGACCGTGGCCAGCCGGCGCAGCAAAGCGAAGTTCTGCATGTTCCGGGCGCCGATCTGCAACATGTCGACGTACTCACAAATCAGATCGACGTCCTCCGTACTCATCACTTCGGTGACCACGGGCAGGCCCGTCTGCTCGCGAGCTTCACGCAGAATCTTGAGCGCTTCCAGGCCGAGGCCCTGGAAATCATAGGGAGAGGTGCGCGGTTTGTAGGCGCCGCCACGCAACATGGCTGCTCCGGTGCGTTTGACGGCGTGAGCGGTGTCGAGCAACTGCTCGCGCGACTCGACCGAGCACGGCCCGGCGATCACGACGACTTCCGGGCCGCCGATTGCCACGCCACCCACGGTTACGACCGTGCGTTCGGGCCGCACCTGCCGACTCACCAGTTTGAAAGGCTGGGCGATCGCCACAACGTTGTCGACGCCGGGGGCAACCTGCAACGCTTCGATCTCGTGACGGCGCCCGCTGCCCACGGCGGCTACGATCGCCCGCTCGGTGCCGCGCGTGACGTGGGGCTGGTATCCGGCTTCGCGAATGCGGTCGATCACGTGTTGAATCTCCTGCTCGGTGGCCTTTTCTGACATGTTGACAATCATGGGATCGCGTCTCCTTGTTTGGATTGGCCGCAAAAACAAAAACCGCGATCCGGGATCGCGGCTTGCGTTGAAGCTTGGTTTAAGTTTGGCCTTTAGTGGTCCACTCTCGCCCCGAGCCGCATCGCAGCCGCTACGCCTGGAAACCAGTAGTAGCGTGCAAATGCCGAACTCGGAGTAAATCGAGTCATAAATATCTTCTCTTCAAGCCAAATACTACAAAACAGCTGGAAATCGCCCTGGGTTACTGGATGGAACTAGCCACATTGGAAAAAACAGTATTCGAACTCGAACCGATCAGGCGGACCGTGCCCACGACCAGAACCAGAATGACCGCGAGCATTACCGCATACTCGGCAATGTCCTGTCCCGAATCGTCCGACCAAAGCCTGCGCATCAAATTGGACATGCTCTCCTCCACTACTCTTCAGCGCCCCGAGAGGGTTGGGCTGAAATTGGTGCACCCATGATGCACGCCTTCCGAGGTTATTGTCAATGGAAGAGCGCGTATTTTAACCGGGCGCGCATACTACTGAGGCAGCGCGGTTTGGGCTTGCACAGCGGCGGAAGCTGGGGTCTCAGACGGCGGCGCGAGCAACTCCTGTGCAGATTTTTGCGCATACTGCAGCACGCGATTGGGAAGGATTCCGAGATAAAGTGTGGCAACGACGCTGAGCGCCAGCGCCAGACCCAATGCCGCGGGAATCGGAGTGACTGGAGCCGGCTTCCGCGCCTCGCGCATATACATCATCACGATGATACGCAGGTAATAGTAAGAGCCGATAGCACTGTTGACCACGCCGATCACCGTGAGCCACACCAGATTGGCCTTCAGAGCGGCGCCGAAGACGTAGAACTTGGCGAAGAAGCCGCCGGTCATCGGAATTCCGATCAGCGACAGCAAGAAAATGGTAAGAGTCGCGGCCAGTATTGGAGACGTTCGACCCAGCCCTTCGTAATCTTCGAGCGTCACATAGCGCTCGCCGGCATTCGCGAAATGGCTGACCACCGCGAACGCGCCCACATTCATGGCGGCGTAGGACGCGGCATAAAACATAGCAGAGGAAATCCCATCGGCCGAAGTTTCCCGGCTGATCATGGCGAACGCCATGAGCTGATAGCCCGCGTGTGCGATGGACGAATATGCGAGCAGGCGCTTGACGTTATTCTGAACCAGCGCGCTCACGTTCCCGAGAGTCATCGACAACGCGGCCGCGACCCAGATCAGCCAGAAGCGCCCTGGGGCGTTAATGGAGAAGACGACACGCAGCAACACCGCGAAGGCTGCGGCTTTCGGCGCCGTCGACATGAAGCCAACAACCGGCGCGGGTGAGCCCTCGTAAACGTCAGGAGTCCACACGTGCAGCGGCGCTGCGGCGACCTTGAATCCAAGGCCGATCAGCAGCAAAACCATCGCCACGTAGACCAGCAACGGCGCCGGTGCGGCTGCCAGAGTCCGGCTGATGGCGTCAATATTGGTTGATCCGGTCGCCCCGAACATGAGCGCGACGCCATACAGGAAAAATGCAGTAGCAAACGAGCCGAGGAGAAAATACTTGAGTGACGCTTCACTGCTCGTGGCCTGGTTGCGCCGGAAGCCCGCAAGAATATAGCTCGAGATTGAAGAAATTTCGAGTGCGATAAAAATCAGAACCAGCTCGATCGCCGACGACATCAACGCCGCGCCAACGACGCCGAAAAGAATCAGCGCGTAATATTCGCCGGCGCGAATTCGCTGCACCTCCATGTATTCAAACGAGCTGAGAATCACCCCGGCCGCGACGGCAATAATGACGAAGTGAAAAAATACGCTGAAAGTGTCCACCCGCACCATGTTCGAAAAAGCCAGTCCGGGAGACAGCGACATGTACCAGGTCGAGCCCAGGCCAGCCAGCGTGCCCACGAACGCAATCCATCCCAGTGCCTTCTGGCTGTTCCGCTCATCCACCAACGGCTCCAGCACCATGACCAGAATTCCGAACCCCGACAGCACAAGTTCCGGCAGGATGCGAACGTAATCCACGCCTTGCGGAATGACTTGCGATATTTGCAGGAATGCGGCGGGCATCGTCATTGTCCCACTACCTTGCTGACCACCTGCGTAAACGGTGTGAGAGCGGCGCGAACTGCCGGATCAATCGCGCCCAGCCACAGAATCGGAGCCACTCCCATGACCAGCGTGGCGGCCGCACATGGCCACACTGCGGCTCTCTCAAAGCCGTCCATGTCCCCGATCGAGTTGTTAACAGAGTGCGTTACCTTCCCATAGAAGACGCGCTGATACATCCACAACAGGTAGCACGCGCTCCAGATCACTCCGGTCGCGGCGAAAACACCGTAGACGGCGCGATCTTCGAAGGCTCCATTCATCACCAGGAATTCGCCGATAAATCCGTTGAGCAGTGGCAGCCCGGCCGAAGCCAGCAGGACGAACAAGAAAGATGCGGCGTAAATCGGCATGGGACCGGCCAGGCCGCCGAATTCCGAAATCTCGTAAGTATGGCGCCGTTCGTGAAGGATTCCCGTCAGCATGAACAAGCCGCCCGTCGAGACTCCGTGCGCCAGCATGACGAACATCGCGCCGTTCAGCCCCGATTGCGTGAAACTGAAAATGCCGAGCACGACGAATCCCAAATGGCTGATCGAAGAGTAGGCGACCAGCTTCTTCAGATTGGGCTGCACCATGGCCACCAGCGCGCCGTAAATAATTCCAATCAGCGCCAGAATCACGATCCACCAGGCGTTGCGCCGCGCCTGCTCCGGAAACAGGCCGAGGTTGAAGCGCAGCATGCCATAGGTGCCCATCTTGAGCAGCACTCCGGCCAGCAACACGGACCCTGCAGTCGGAGCTTCCACGTGCGCGTCCGGCAACCAGGTGTGGAACGGAAACACCGGGACCTTGACCGCAAACGCGATAAAAAATCCGAGAAAGAGCCACTGCGCGGCGGCCGGAAAGCCAGGCACGCCGCCGCTCAATACGCGGTCGCGAATGATCACGAAATCGAAGCTTCCGGTGTGCGCGTAAAGCCACAGAATCGCCGCCAGCATGAAAGCCGAGGCGATCATCGTGTACACGAAAAACTTCACCGCCGCGTAAACCTTGCGCTCGTGTCCAAAGATGCCGATCAGCAACGCCATCGGGATCAGCGTAGCTTCCCAGAAGAAATAGAAGAGGAAAAGATCGAGTGAGATGAACACGCCGATCAGCGCCGTCTCCAGAATCAGCAGGATGATGAAAAATTCCTTCACCCGGTCGTGCACCGACTTCCATGAGATGAGCACGCACAGCGGCGTGAGGAACGTGGTCAGAATCACCAGCCACAGTGAGATGCCGTCAACGCCAATGTGGTAACGAATGTTTGGACTTGAAATCCAGGCCTTGTTGATCTCGTACTGAAAGCCGCCCTGCGTGCGATGAAAATAAACCGCTAAATGCAGCGACAGAACAAAAGTCAGCAACGAAACCACGAGAGAAAAAATGCGGATATCGCGGTCGCGCCGCGGCAGCAGCACCAGCAGCAGCGCGCCCGCCAGCGGAGCGAAAGTTACGAGCGTGACGATCATCGAATCCAGGCTGGGAGTATTCATCGTCCCACCCCCACCCAGATCATGTAAGCGATCATGACGGCAGAGGCGGCGGCGATCCAGCTCGCGTAGGAGCGCAGGTTCCCGGATTGCATGTGCCGGACTTCGTCGGAAACTTTGCGCGCCCCGTCGGCCGCGTCGTTCACCGTGTTGTCGATCACCTTTTGGTCGACTCCATGCCACAGAATGCGCGTCGAACCCTCCACCAGCGGTTTGACGAAGAGCCGGGCGTAGATTTCGTCCACGTAATATTTGTTCAAGACTGCGGTGTAGAAGCCATTCAGGCCGTCAGCAATTTTCTGGGGGAGATAAGGCTTGCTGATGTACAGCACGTAGGCGAGCACAAGGCCGAGAATCGCGACCGTAATCGATATCCCCATGAGCAGGAATTCCGTGCCCCGGCTCGCCGCTTCGCCTGCCGCAGCGGCAACTTCGCCGGAACCGAACACAGGAGCCAGGAAGTGCTCGAAGCGGTCGCCGATGCCGACTAGTCCTCCGACCGTCGCAAGAAAAGCGAGGATCATCAGCGGAACCAGCATCACCATCGGGCTCTCGTGCGGTTCGCCGTGCCCGTGTGCGTCGTGCCCGTGCGATCCCTGACCATCTTCATCAACATGCCCCCCGCGATAGTCGCTGAAGAACGTCATGAAGATCAGGCGGAACATGTAGAACGAAGTAATGAACGCGGTGATCAATCCGATCAGCCAGTAAACCCGGCCCGCTGGCCCGCTGGAAAAGGCCTTCCACAGAATTTCATCCTTACTCCAGAAGCCTGCGAACGGCGGGATTCCGGAGATCGCGAGCGTCGCGATACCCATGGTGCCAAACGTTACCGGGATATAAGAGCGCAGCCCGCCCATCTTGCGCATGTCCTGCTCGCCGCCGATCCCGTGGATCACCGATCCCGCGGCCAGGAACAGCAGACCCTTGAAGAACGCGTGCGTCATCAGGTGAAAAATTCCGGCGGAGAACGCGCCCACGCCGCACGCCATGAACATGTAGCCAAGCTGCGAGACCGTGGAGTACGCGAGCACCTTCTTGATATCAGTCTGCGCGATGCCGATGGTCGAGGCGAAAAACGCCGTCAGCGTGCCGATTACGGCGACGACGGTGAGCGCCATCGGTGAGCGTTCGAAAATCAGGTGCGAGCGCGAGACCATGTAGACGCCCGCGGTGACCATTGTCGCGGCATGAATCAAGGCTGAAACCGGCGTCGGGCCTTCCATCGCGTCGGGCAGCCACACGTAAAGCGGAATCTGCGCCGACTTGCCGCAGGCCCCGAGCATCAGCAGAAGTGCGATTGCCGTAAGAAAACCCGCGCCCCCCGTCTCAGCCGCGTAAGGATGAACCCGATCGAAGACCTGCGTGAAATTCAGAGAACCGAAATGCTGGATTAGCAGAAACAGCGCGATAAGAAATCCGCAGTCGCCGATGCGGGTGACGATGAACGCTTTTTTCCCCGCCGACGCCGCCGAATCTTTCGTGAACCAGAAACCGATCAGCAGATACGACGCCAGTCCCACGCCCTCCCAGCCGATGAACATCCCCAGGTAGCTGTTCGACAGGATCAGCATCAGCATGAAAAACATGAACAGGTTCAGGTAAGCAAAGAAACGATAGAAGCCTTCCTCCTCCCACATGTAGCCGATTGCGTAAATATGGATGAGAAATCCGACGCCAGTAACGACGAGCAGCATGATCAGCGTGAGTTGATCGAGATAAAACGCGAAGTCCGCGGTAAACGGGCCGGAGCGGATCCAATGAGCCAAGTACTCCTGGTAGGGAAGTGCGACTGACGAGAATCGCGCAGCGACATACAGCGCCCATGCGAACGATGCCCCGGAGAACGCGAGTTGGATCGTGGTCACCGCCGTCCGCGAAGATTTCTTCCCCAGGAAGCCATTGATCGCGGCTCCCGCCAGCGGCAGCACCGGGATCAGCCAGAGATTGAGAGAGGACGTCATAGTTTGCGCTGATTCATAACTCGACCTGACTCATAACTTGAGAAGGTTGATCTGGTCCACGTTCAGGGTTTCACGCGTGCGGTAAACGGCAATGATGATTGCAAGCCCGACCGCCGATTCCGCGGCCGCCACCACCATTACAAAGAAAACAAATACCTGCCCGGCCAGCGCGTGCCAGTGTGCCGCGAAGGCCACAAACGAAAGATTCACGCCGTTGAGCATCAGTTCAATCGACATGAAGATGGTGATGATGTTGCGCTTGATAAGAAAGCCTGCAACGCCGCAGGCAAAAAGAAATCCACCGAGCACGAGATAGTAAGAAAGAGGAACCATCAGTCCACCTCTCCTGCGGGCTCGCCTGCCGGAGATGTCGGCGGCTTGCTGGCCAGAACGACCGCGCCCATGATCGCGATCAGAATCAGGATGGAAGTAATCTCGAAAGGCAAAAGAAATTCGTGGAACAGCAACTGGCCGATGGTCTTCGGATCTCCCGGCAGAGCCCCGGCGGCGACGGCCTCGGTTCCGGAATGCCGCAGCAGGACCCAGGCCACCAGAATGCTTCCCGCCAGCATTCCCGGCACGCCGATCAAAGCGGCCACGCGGCTGCCCTTGGTGCGCTCTTCCACGCCCGCGTTCAACAGCATAATCGTGAAGACGAACAACACCATGATGGCGCCGGCATAGACGATCACCTGCACCGCCGCGACGAACTCAGCGCCCAGCAGCAGATATTCTCCCGCAAGCGCGGCCATCACCGCGATCAGCGAGAGGGCGCTGTTAATAGGGTGAGTCTGCGCCAGCAGGTTCACCGCACCCGCAACGCAGACGGCCCCAAAGGCCAAAAACAAAATTAGATGGATACTCATGAAATCAGTTCTTGAACTCTCGAGTGCTCATCGACCAGTCTGTCCACTGATCACTGACGACCGATCACTGCACTATTCCCTACCAAGCCACAGCGATCGCCGTGGCAATGAGATTCACCAGCGCCAGCGGCAATAGAAACTTCCAGCCAAATGACATCAGCTGGTCGTAGCGGAAGCGCGGCAGCGTACCGCGTACCCAGATATAAATAAAAAGAAACACAAAAACCTTGGCCGCAAACCAGAACACCGGCAATATGGCCTGCAAAATCGCGGGACCAAACAGCGGCCCGCGCCATCCGCCGAAGAACATCAGCGTCGCCAGGCAGGCAACCGTGATCATGTTCGCGTACTCGGCCATGAAGAACATGGCAAACTTCATCGAGCTGTACTCGGTATGGTATCCCGCCACCAGTTCGGTTTCAGCTTCAGGCAAGTCAAACGGAATGCGATTTGTTTCCGCATAAGCCGCGATCAGGTAGCAGAAAAATCCAATGAGCTGGGGAAAGATATTCCAGCGCGGAATGAATCCCCAGAAGTGTCCGCCTTGCGCGTTGACGATTTCGCGTAGGCTGAAACTACCCGCCATGATCAACACTCCGACCAGCGACAGGCTTAGCGAAATTTCGTAGCTCACCATCTGCGCGCTGGCACGAAGCCCGCCCAGCAAAGAGTACTTGTTATTCGACGACCAGCCCGCCAGCGCGACGCCGTATACGCCCATCGACGTCACGCCCAGAATCAGCAGGAGGCCGATGTTGACGTCCGTAACCTGCAGCGGAATCGAGTAGCCGCCGATCGTAATCGAATTGCCAAACGGGATCACCGAGATCGAAGTCAGCGCGAAGATGACGGCGATCAGCGGCGCTGCCAGAAACAGCGGCTTGTAAACGTGCGGCGGCGTCAGATCTTCTTTGAAAAGAAATTTAAGGCCGTCGGCCGCCGGCTGCAGCAGGCCAAACGGGCCGACCCGCGTGGGTCCCCAGCGATTCTGCATGTGGCCCACGACCTTGCGTTCGAGCCACACGGTATAGGCGACCGCGGTGAGCAGCACGCCTAAAAGCACCGCGGACTTGATCACCGACGCCAGAATGTAAAGCCAGATCGGCAACGCTTTCTTTCCTCTCCAGTTGCTCGAAAAATGGTTTTAGTCGGCCGCCACGGCGGCAGGTTTGACATCGTGACTCTCGATCACCGACTTCAGCGCGCGCGAGTACCGTCCCAGCGTGCCCGAGGTGAACAGAGTGTCGTTGGCCGGTGCGATCGACTCCGGATTGTGCGCGGCACTCGTGCCCGCGTTGGCGAGCGATGTGTGCTCGGTGTTGCCCGCCAGCAAATTCATGCGCGACACGTCATAGCCAGGAACCAGTCGCTGAATCTCATCGAGAATCGCCATCGGATCGAAGGGGCTCAATTTCGGTTCCAGACCCTGCATTTCGAGCCACACGGCGCGCTGGTCCGCTTCACCCGATTGCGCCCCGCGCGACTGCCCCATGTCGGCGCGAGTTCCACCGCCGAAGGGCACGAGGTTGCGAACGTCAAAGCCCATGGCGTCGGCGATGCGCACAATCATCTCGAAATCCGACTTCGTTCCGGAAATTTCGCCTGCCTTCTTCACCAGTTGCACATCGCCGCAAGTGTTGGTTACAGTTCCGGATTTTTCGTAGGCATTCGCCGCGGGCAGCACCACGTCGGCCATGATCGCGGTCTCGGTCAGGAACATATCCTGCACCACGACGAAGGCCTGCGAAAATGCGAACGGATCACTCTCCAGGCGCCCAATGGGATTCGATCCGACGACATAAAGAGCTTTCAGCTTGCCGGATTTTGCGGCGTCGACCATGCCCGGCAGATCAAGCCCCGCGGCCTGCGGAATCTCGCCCCATTCCCGATGAAACTCTGAATTCCCCGCGACCGGGTGATATCCGGGAAGCAGATCAGGATAGAGGCCCATGTCGGCAGCGCCGCGCGAGTTGGAGTAATCGCCGAGGCAGATGAACTTCGCTTGAGGGAACGCCGCAAGCAAATTCGCAATGTTGGAAAATCCTCGAATTTCGGACCCGAAGACAACAACAAGATCTTTCTCGCCTTGCAGAGCCTCTCGAAGTTTTTCAAGAGTCGCCGGTGTCGTACCATTTACTCCTAGACCTTCTGGGACGGTCCACTTCGAGCCGGAGAGTGAGGCCGCAAAAGTCGACTCGCCGCCCTGTGACACTTGCGCAAAAACGGTGGCTTGCCGGCGCAACTTAATCGGCTTGGAATTCACGACGTAGAGCCGTGCGCGGTGCAGTCGCACATTGTTGCGAATCTGCCAGGCGAGCAGCGGATGCTGTTCGGTCGGATCATTGCCGATCAGCAGAATCGCAGGCGCATTGTAGACGTCAGTCATGCTCGCCGTAGCGCCGGTCTTGCCGCGCAGTGCAGTCGCGAGAGCAGGGAAGTCGGCGGTGCGATGATGATCGACATTGTTTGTCTTCAACACAGTGCGCGCGAACTTAGAGAGCAGGTAAGCTTCTTCGTTCGTAGTGCGCGTCGACCCGATGACGCCGATCGCCTGTCCGCCGTCTTTATCGCGAATTTCGGCAAACTTCTTCCCGATCAGCGCAAACGCATCTTCCCAGCTCGCCGGAATCAGCTTCCCGTCCTTGCGAATCAGCGGCTGAGTCAGGCGCTGTTCGTGGTTCGCAAAATCGAACCCATAGCGGCCCTTGATGCAGAGAAAATCTCCGTTAGTTCCGCTCTTGTCGCGGTTGTCGCCGCGGACGATCTCCATGCCGGTGTCGGAGCGCCGCACGCCCAGCGTGGTCTTGCAGCCGTCGCCGCAGTGCGTGCAGACGGTGCCCACATGCTTCATCTCCCACGGCCGTGTCTTGTAGCGGTACGCGCCGGAAGTGAGCGCGCCCACCGGGCAGATGTCGATGCACATGCCGCACTCTTCGCACTCGAGATGATCTTCTTTATTCGGCGCGATCAGCGAATGGACGCCGCGATTCTGCACTCCAAGAGCCCACACGTCCATGCCCTCGCCGCAGACCCGCACGCAGCGGTAGCAGAGAATGCAGCGCGGCCGGTCGAAGAACACCACCGGAGACCACTGCTGCTCTTCCTTGTGGTTCTTGGTCTCCATGAATCTCGATTCGGCGGCGCCGTAGGTGAATGTCATGTCCTGCAGTTCGCACTCGCCGCCGGCGTCGCAGACCGGACAATCCAGTGGATGGTTGCCGAGCAGTAACTCCAGCATCGACTTGCGCGCCTGCTTGATCTCGTCGCTCTCGGTGGTGACGACCATGCCCTCGCTGATGATTGTGGTGCAGGCGGTCTGCAGCTTGGGCATCTTCTCGATCTTCACCAGGCACATGCGGCAGGCGGCCGGCAGAGAAAAATTCGGGTAGTAACAGAACGAAGGCACTTCAATGCCCGCGCTCTTGCAGGCCTCAATGAGCTGCGTGCCCGCGGGAGCGGTGATTTTCTTACCGTCGACTGTGAGGTTTACGTCAGGCATCTAATTTGTCCGCTCAGTTGTAGTGAGTTTCTCCGCGGATTGGAGGCAAACGCCTTGTGCATAACCCTTCTTAAACATCGTGGTTGGGCACGCGTCGAAGTCTCCCCAGTAGGCATGGTCCCAGTCCAGGCTTCCTTCGCTGATGGTTGCAGGAAGGTCTCCTTCCACCCAGTACCTGTGATTTGTTCCGACCCGCCAAACCCAATACGTGTGCCCACCGTTATACAAGCCCAATCGTCCGCGAAAACGGAAACACTTTCCAACCACCGGAAGCGTGGTCCCCTTACAACTGGAAGCAGTATCCTCAGCCGCACTCGCTGCTCCGAGCACCAAGAGAACAACCAGGAAGCGGGAGAATACACGATTCATTGAACGCCTCAATGCTGGAATACCGGAACCTGCTCGACCGCCCCCTCTTTTTCGTATGGGCAGGGGCGGCCTTCTAAGTGGTCCTCAAATTCCTTTCTGAACTTTTTCACGAAGGCAATCGTCGGCATCGCGGCGGCATCGCCCAGCGGACAAAATGTCCGCCCCAGCATGTTTTCCGCCAGATACTGCATGTTGTCGATGTCCTTCATCTGTCCCGCGCCGGCGTGGAAGCGAACCAGCGTCTTCTTCAGCCAATCGGTCCCCTCACGGCATGGGATGCACCAGCCGCAACTTTCGTGCTGGTAAAACTTCATCGTGCGGAGGGCAAATTTCACGATGCACTGCGCGTCGTCGACGATCACCACGCCGCCCGACCCCAGCATCGACCCGATCTTTGCGACCGCATCGAAATCCATACCCACATCGATTTCGTCCGCGGTAAGGGCGGGGCAGGAAGCTCCCCCGGGCACGACGGCTTTGAGCTTGCGCCCATTGGGAATTCCGCCGCCGACGTCGTAAATCATCTTCTTCAGGTTGTAGCCCATAGGCAATTCGTAGACGCCGGGCTTGGCGATATTGCCGCTGAGGCAAAACAGGCGCGTGCCGCCATTTTTCGGCGGACCCAGTTTCGCAAACCACTCTGCGCCGCCGAGAATAATGTGCGGCACGCTGGCCAGCGTCTCGGCATTATTGATTACCGTCGGACCGCCCCACAGCCCGGCAACCGCCGGAAATGGCGGCCGCACGCGGGGAATACCGCGCTTGCCTTCGAGCGATTCCATCAACGCCGATTCTTCGCCGACCTCGTAAGCCCCCGCGCCGCCGTGCCAGTAAATATCGAAATCGCGCCCGCTGCCGAAGATGTTCTTGCCCAAGAATCCCTTGGCGTAGGCGTCGCGGATCGCCTTCTGCATGATGATCGACAGATATCGATATTCGCCGCGGATATAGATGTAGCCGCTGCGTGCCCCCACGGCCAGCCCCGCGATCATGACGCCTTCGATCACCGAGTGTGGATCCTGCTCGAAGATCAGGCGGTCTTTGCAGGTGCCGGGTTCGCTCTCGTCACCGTTGCAGAGCACGTATTTGGGCTTGGCCGACTGCTTGGGAACGAACGACCATTTCATGCCCGTGGAAAATCCCGCGCCGCCGCGCCCGCGCAGGCCGGAGTTCTTCACTTCATTAATAATGGCGTCGGGTTCCATGGCGAGCGCTTTCTGAACCGCCTTGTATCCATCCAGTTCGAGATGACGGTCAAGGTTGGTCGCACCCAGGCCAAAGCGCCGGGAGACAACTCGTACTTCGTCGGGATGGGAGACCAAGTCAGCCATATTGAATGCAGAAGGAAGAACTCAGAATGCAGAAGTGGATCGATTCTTACTTCTGCATTCTCACTTCTAACTTCTGACTTTCTTTACTGCGTTGCCTTCCTCCTATACTCGTCCAGAATCCTGTCCATCTTTTCCGGGGTCAGGTTCTCGTGAAAGTCATAATTCACCTGCACCGCCGGCGCCCAGCTGCACGCGCCGATGCACTCCACTTCTTCCAGCGTAAATATACCGTCGGCGGTAGTCTGCTTCTCTCCAATGCCCAACTTCTTGGCGCAGTGGTGCAACAGTTCTTCGCCGCCGCGCACGATGCAGCTGATATTGGTGCAGACCTGCACGTTGAACTTGCCGCGCGGCTTGGTGGTCATCATCGAGTAGTAGCTGATGACGTCGCGTACTTCGAGTTCCGTCACTTCCATGCGGGTCGCAAGCTCCCGGATCACCTCGTCGCTCAGATATCCCACTTCGTCCTGCGCAAACAGAAGCGTCGGAACGAGCGCCGACCGCCGCGTCGGATAATGCGTGACCATATCCGCAAAGCGCGCTTCGAATTCGTCAGAGAACTTCATAGAAACCAATTTGGTAATTGAGAAATTTGGTAATTGAGGAATTGACGGTCAAAACCGGCCTGCCTTTCAATTTCCCAATTACTAGATTACTTAATGTTCCTAGCGGTCGATCTCTCCCAGCACAATGTCAATGCTACCGATCGCCGCGACCACATCGGCAAGTAACCGCCCTTCGCACATCGTGGGCAGCGTCTGCAGGTTCGCGAAGCAGGCAGAGCGGATGTGCACACGATACGGCTTGGCCGTTCCGTCGCTCACGATGTAGTAGCCCATCTCGCCGCGCGGCGACTCGACCGCCTGATACACTTCGCCCACCGGAACCGAAAATCCTTCGGTAATAATCTTGAAATGGTGGATGAGCGCTTCCATCTCCGTCTTCATCTTTTCGCGCTCGGGCAGCACTACCTGCGGCGCATCCGCCTTGATCGGTCCTTCCGGCATGCCATCGAGCGCCTGGCGCACGATTCCAATGGATTCGCGCAGTTCCTGCACCCGGCACAGATAGCGCGCGTAGACGTCGCCGTCCGGCGAGACCGGCACCTTGAACTGAAATTTCTCGTAGCTCGAATACGGAATATCCCGGCGCAGATCGAAATCGACTCCGCTGCCGCGCAGCGTCGGGCCGGTCGCGCCCAATGCGATGGCATCTTCCGCAGTCATCCGGGCCACGCCCTTGGTTCGCATCTTCCAGATCGGATTCCCGGTCAGCAGGTTCTCATACTCATCGACCTTTTCCGGAAAGTAGCCGGCGAAGTCGCGCACCCGGTCGAAGAATCCGAGCGGCGGCTCCAGCGCGATTCCTCCCACGCGAAAGTAGGAAGTCATCATGCGCTGCCCGCTGACCATCTCGAACATCTTCAGAACTTCCTCGCGTTCGCGGAAGCAGTAAAGAAATACCGTCATCGCGCCGAGGTCGAGCGCATGCGTCCCCAGCCACACCAGGTGCGAATTGATGCGCGTCAGTTCGTTGAGCAGCACGCGCAGCCACTGCGCCTTCGGCGGAATCTCCAGCCCCAGCAGCTTTTCCACGGCCAGCACGTAGCACAAATTGTTGGTCATGGGGCAGAGGTAGTCGATGCGGTCGGTCAGGGGCACGACTTGCTGGTAGAACTTCGCCTCGCAGGTTTTCTCGATGCCGGTGTGCAGGTAGCCGATGTCGGCCATCATGCGCACGACCGTCTCGCCGTCAATCTCCAGCAGCACGCGCAACACTCCGTGGGTCGACGGGTGCTGCGGGCCCATGTTCAGGACCATGGTGCGATCCTGGCCGGGTTCCACCACCGGGGTTTGCGTGAAGCTCGCCATTTAGCGGTAGCCCTCCACCGGATAATCCTTGCGCAGCGGGTGACCTTCCCAGTCTTCCGGCATCAGAATGCGCCGCAGATAAGGGTGTCCGCTGAACCGAACCCCGAACAGATCGAAAATTTCGCGCTCGAAATAATTCGCGCCGGGCCACACCGAAGTCAGCGACTCGACCACCGGACTGCCGCTATCCAGTCGCACTTTCAGACGGACGCGCTCTTTCTTCGCGATCGACAGCAGGTGATAGACGACTTCAAACCTGGGCTCAGCCGGATACCAATCCACGCAGGTGACGTCGGAAAGAAAATTGAACGGGCAGGCCGGGTCGTCTTTCAGCAGAGCACAAGCCTCGAGCAGACTGCCGCGCTCGAGGTGAATGGTAAGCTCATCCCGATCGAACCTGGCGCGCTCTACCGCTGCGGGATTCCAGCTCACCAGGCGGGCAACGGCTGGATGGTTCTTCAGTTGCTCCAGATCAGTGATGGCGGGGGAGAGCGGCATTAGAAATTCCCTCGTTTAGCGGAGGTTTCACCCCAGTCCAGAACGCCCTTCTTCCAGACGTAAAAGAATCCGACCAGAAAAATGCCGATATATACCAGCATCTCCCAGAGGCCGAAGCGCTTCAGGTCGCGCAAAATCACCGCCCAGGGGAGAATGAAAACCGACTCTACGTCGAACAGAATGAACAGCATCGCCACCAGATAGAACTTGACGGAAAAACGCTGCCGGGAGTCGCCCACCGGGGTCATGCCGCACTCGTAGGGCATGAGTTTGGCGCGGGTAGGCTTACGCTGACCGATCAGCCAGGAGAGGACAATAATCGCGGTCGCAATACCGCCCGCCAACAGAATATGGATCAGGAACGGGAGGTAGCGAGCGAAGTAATTGTCGGGCATAGGACGGGATATATATAATTCGCGCCAAGTGATCCTTAAGATTCTAGATTAGGGATTGCTCATCAGAGTGTCAAGGGAACGGCGCGGCAATTTTCTGATTCAGAAGAAAAGTTTGGTAATGGTGTGATCGGGCACTGACGGAATTGAAAAATCGGGGCGGGTGGTATCGGATACTGTAAGCTGAGATCCGGGCAGGTTTCAATTACTCAACTACGAAATTGCCAGATTACAAAATGAACCGTTTCTTATGATTTTCGGCTTCAATACGGACGTGAAGCACGGCGACACCATCTACCACGTGCAGAGTGAGGCGCGCGAGAGTGAGCGTCTCTTGCAGACCCAGGTATTTGTCCGCGGCCGCTGCATCGGCAAGAAGGCCACTTCCTACGCCGGCAAGTCCGCCGAAGGCTCTGCCGGAGATACGCAACACGGAGATACTCAGCACGCTGACACGCAAAAAGAACAGCAACTCCGCGAGCAGCATCGTCTGGTGCTCGATGCCATCCGGGAAGGCAAGCTGGATACGGTCCTCGATGGCGGCGAACCGGAAGTCCTGGCCGCCGTGAAAGAACTCGACGTGCAGTGGCTCAACTCCGATTCCGTACACGCCGATCGCAATCTCACCATGCAGTTGCGCGTCACCGAAGGCGACTCGGCTGCGCCCGGAGCGCGCCTCACCTTTCGCTTTGCCCGTCCCGGCGCCGCGCCCTTCTACACCCAGGCCGTCGCGGACTCGGGTGGTTCTGCCGAAATCAAGATTGAAGTCGAAGAGTCCGCACTGCCCGATTCATCCCTGCTGGTCCAGGCCAATTACGACGGACGTACCGCGACCCGGAAGTTTATTCTGCGTAAGGCCAATTGAGTCCCCTGGCCCCTGACCTCTGACTCCTGGCCTCTGACCTCTGGCATCTGACCTACGCCCCCGGCGATCCTTAGATTTTTCTTATCGCGGATGTTCGCTTTCTGCACGAAATGAGAGAATCAAACCAGCCATGAAGTTGCACATCAACGGGAAAGAAGGAACTTTCTCCGGTCCCTCCGGCGACGGATCGCTCACGGTCGCAGCCCTGATCGATATCCTCGGCATGAAGCCCGATCGCGTCGCGGTGGAACTGAACCTTGATATCGTCCCGAGGGACCGCTGGGCCCAGACTCAACTGAACGAAGGCGACCGGCTGGAGGTCGTCCACTTTGTCGGCGGGGGCTCGGTAGCCTCCTTTCGGCACGAACGCCCTTAGTCAGCCGGACTCTGCCCGCAGGAACTCTCTTAGTCACCCCATTTCCACCGATTCTCTTCTTGACCCCCGCCCTTTCATGCCTAAAATGTTTGAAACATTTGACTTGAGGATTGTTTCAAACATATTCGAGGACGAATGCAGGATCGCTTCACATCGCAAGAGGTGATCGCTCTGACCGGCATTACGCCCCGCCAGCTGCAGTGGTGGGACGAGCGCGGCGTGGTCAAGCCGGAGCGGGAAGGCCATCGCCGCCTTTATTCCATGAGCCATCTGACCGAGATCGCCGTAATCTGCGAGCTGCGGCGCAAGGGATTCTCCCTGCAAGGCGTCCGCAAGGTCATGCGCTTTCTCGATCGCGAGTTCGGCAAGGGGTTGGCGGAAACGGTCAGCCGCAGTTCCGACTATCACCTGCTGACCGATGGCACTCATCTGTATCTGGAGACTTCGGCACGGCAGATTGTCGACATCCTCAAGAATTCGAGCCAGCCGATTCTTGGGATTTGCCTGAGTGACGCGGTGCGGCAGGTGCGGGCTGGGGTCATCTCCGGGAAGACGAATACTTCGGTAACTTCATCGAATCCGAAGCGGCGTGCTAGAAAAGCCTCATAGACACAGTGTTTCAGATCACAGCAACGCGAACGCAAGAGCAGGGACACACGGAGCGGGGCACAGGAGGAATACATGGTCGGTGAACTGGATCTTCTCAGCGAGTGGATTCCGGAACAGATGCAGCCTGGTACCGTCTTTGTGCTGGAAAACGCCGGCGAGATCGGCGAGAAAGAAGATCCCTATTGGGCCGTGCTGGCCTGCCCGTCCTGCGGCATGCTTGGCCTGATCACCCGCAAACAAATCAACGGCCTGTTGCCCGTAATCTGCGGCTCAGAGAGTTGCTCGGCCCAGTTCTTCATCCGCGACGCCGAAGTCGTAGTGCGCAAACCCTTCTAAAACCTTGTCATTCCGAACGGGGCCGAAGGCCCGGTGAGGAATCTGCTTTTCACCTGGAACCCTCGCCAGCAATCGTTCCGCCGCCGACAGAGACGTTGCAAGCAACGTCTCTACGATTTTGAAACTGCGCTCAACTCCACCGGAACCTGCTCGACGATCTCAATTCCAAATCCTTCGAGCGCCGCTACTTTCTTCGGACGATTCGTCAGCAGCCGAATGCGCCGCAGGTTGAGGTCAGAAAGAATCTGCGCTCCGATGCCGATCTCGCGCCGGACTTGTCTTTCGGCTTCGTACAACGTCGGGAGCGCCTTGCCACGATGAAAGCTGAGTGCATTGCGTTCGCCCAGTTTCTCAACGGCAAATCCCTGCGAAGTCTGGTGGAGATAGATCAGGGCTCCGCCGTCCCTCGAAATCAGACGTAAGGATCCTTCCAGCGTGGCGTGGCACTCGCAACCGGTCGCGCCGAAGACGTCGCCCATCAGGCAATGGGCATGCATGCGGACCAGCACGGGAGCTACGCTGTGTTCGATGTCGCCGCGAATCAGCGCCACGTGCGATTCGCCGCCGTCGACTTCACTTTCGTAAGCGATCATGCGGAACTCGCCGAAGCGCGTGTCGACCAGCGCCTCGCCCACGCGATGCACGTAGCGCTCGTGCGCCATGCGGTAGCGGATTAGTTCGGCCACGGTCAGCATCTTCATCTGGTGCTCGCGGCAGAACTCGATGAGGTCGCCAACGCGCGCCATGCTGCCGTCATCTTTCATGATTTCGCAGATGATTCCGGCCGGAACCATGCCCGCGAGGCGTGCGAGATCGACCGAAGCTTCGGTCTGCCCGGCGCGGACCAGCACTCCACCCTTGCGTGCGCGTAAGGGGAAGACGTGGCCGGGGCGCGCGAGGTCCGTCGGCTTGGTCGCGGGATCGATTGCCACTTGAATGGTCCGGGCGCGGTCGTAAGCCGAAATGCCGGTAGTGACGCCCTCGCGGGCGTCGATCGCTTCGCAAAAAGCCGTGCCGTACTGCGAAGTGTTTTCGGCCGTCATGGGGCCGATGCGGAGGTGGTCGAGCCGCTCCTCGGTCATGGCGAGGCAGACCAGGCCGCGTCCGAACTTGGCCATGAAATTGATCGCCTCGGGAGTGACTTTTTCGGCAGCGAGGGTGAGGTCGCCCTCGTTCTCGCGGTCTTCGTCGTCGACGACTATAATCATGCGTCCTGCGCGGATTTCCTCGATGGCGTCAGGGACATCGGTAAACGGAGGATGAATGGTCATATTGAATGGATGCTCGGATTAAGGGAATTGTAGCAATCGGGCGAACCGCCTGTCAGGTTGTGATCGAGACCGGAATGTCGGAACATCAATTGCCTTCACAGCCATCCATAAACTTTGTCATTCCGAACTGGGCCGAAGGCCCGGTGAGGAACCTGCCTTTCGCCAGGAGTTGAGACAGTGACCTCCTACCCGGAATGACACAACTCGCTAACGCGCCAGTTCGTGCTCCGCGCCGCGGAACAGCGCGCGGAGGGCGCGCATTACCCAACGCATTAGGATCACTACTGTTACGACCAAAACTGCAGCCAGCGCTCCGGCCACGTAGGGATGGCGCGTTGCCAGCCATGTCAGGCCGATCGCGAGCGCGTCTTCGGCGAGGCTTAGCGTGATATTGGAGAGCGGTTCGGGCGACGGCGTGACGGCGGCGCGGGCGGCCGTCTTGCCTCCATGGGCGGCAAGGGCTATGGCGCCGCCCAGCAGGGTCGCGAGGAGTTGCTTCTCGGGCGAAAGCTGGCGGGTGGCTTCGTAGGCCAGGAGCGCGGCGACCGGGACGCGGATGAAAGTATGCAGCGCGTTCCAGATCAGGTCGAAGGCAGGGATTTTGTCGCCGAAAAATTCGATGGCAAACAGGACTACGCTCGCCACGATTACCGGCCAAGTGGTGAGCGGGTGCAGTCCCGGCGGAATCGGAAGGTGCCCGAAGCGGGCGAGCAGACCTAGCGCGGCGACGGTGGCGTAGAGGTTTAATCCCGCGGCGAAGCTGATTGCGGCCAGCAGAGCGAAGAGTTCGCTGGGCGGGATTTGCAGGATATTCAACATTGAGGGGCTTCGAACCGCGTCCCGCCCGCGATCTAAATCTGCAATCTGAAATCTACAATCGAAAAGGCATTTGAGATTGGAGATTTTCGATTTCAGATTTGGAGAAAATCTCCGCACGTGCCAAAAACAGAAAGGGCCGCTCCGGCGGAGCGGCCCAAATCGTTCCCATCAACCGCGTTTACAGCGTGGACTCGATTTCGAAGCCCCAGGCTTCCAGCAAGGGCTCGGGGATGTATTTCGAGTTCTTGTTGCGGCGGGCCCACTCGCGAAGGCGCGTGGAGCGCAGATATTGGTCGGGGGAGAGCTTGTACTCGCGCACAACCTGCTCAAATTCGGTGATGGTCGGGGTGATGGGCCCGATCGGCTCGGGCTTGCCCCAGTTTGGATTTCCGCGTCGCTTCGCCATGAAAATTGCCTTTCTACGGCAAGGGGATAAAATTGCCCTGCAAAGTTCCCTAACTATATGATTCTCCAAGTGGCCGGCGGGATTCAGCCGGCAAAGCGGCTTTCCGCGGACAAAGCTCCACCAGCTACAACCCACAGGGGAAGCAAAAGCTAATCGGAGACTCAGTATCCTACAGTCAATTGCTTCGCAAAGTCAACGAAAATCTCGGCCCGCAACATTAGGGATAACGACCTAAGTGACTGTAATTTATGCTAGTTATCGATCTTGCTAATTCCTGCTGCCCACACGGGCTGAACCGCGTTTTGATTTGATTTGGCTTACGCGGCCGCTGGAAGCGCCGCTCTTCCACGGGGCTTCCAGCCTCAGTGCTCTCAACCTTAAGTCCTGCATTTTGTTGGCCCGTTACGCCCGTAACTGCTTTTCGACGAGAGCGGTTGATCGCGCCATCCAGTGGACATAAAGTTCAGGCAGGGGGGATTCAGGAATGTGGCGCGGGCAGCCTTGCCCGGCCGCAGCGGAGATTCCTGAGACGGCAGCCATTCTGCAGGTTCCCCTTAGAACAGGTCCCAGGCAATGAGTTTGAAAGCATTGGTATTGTGCTCCGACGATAAGATTGTAAGGGTGTTGCGCCGCACTCTGGGCGATCTCGATATTGTGATGGAGATGTGCGCCGACGCGGACACGGCGCTGCGCCGGTTGACCCGCCAGCGCTATGAAGGGATCATCGCCGACTGCTCCGATGACGGCGCCTCTGACGTGCTGCGCAGCGCCCGCAGCGCACCCTGCAACAAACAGGCGGTTGCGGTCGCCATTGTCGAGCCCATTGTTGGGCTGAAGGCGGTCTTCGACATCGGGGCTCATTTCGTTCTTTATAAGCCGGTCACGACCGAGCGCGCCAAATCGAGCTTCCGCGCGGCGCGGGCGCTGATGAAGAGCGAGCGCCGCCGCAATGTGCGCGTGGCCGTGCAGATTCCTGTGATCATGCGGAATCTGGGGAACGGTCCGAACATGCAGGCGATGACGGTCGACCTGAGTGAAGGCGGCATGGCGGTCAACATCCCAGCCAAGAGCCGGCCTACCGGGCGTTGGCGGGTTGCTTTCAATCTGCCCGGAATCGACCTGGCCATGGATCTTCCCGCCGAATTTGCCTGGGAGGGCAGCCGGGCGCAGGCGGGGCTGCGATTTCAGCAGATCTCGCCCGACTCGACGCATCAGTTGCGGGAGTGGCTGAAGCGGAATTCTCCGGAGACCGAGCCAGACGATCCGCCGATCCGCTGCCAGCTCTCCGATCTGAGCCTGGGGGGCTGCTATCTGGAAATTTCGTCGCCATTTCCTGTATCCAGCCGGGTGACGCTTTCGATGCGTGCCGCCGGCGTGGAGTTCCGCGCGCAAGGGTTGGTGCGGGTGATGCACCCGGAAAAGGGCATGGGCGTGGAGTTTACCCAGACCACGCCGGAGCATCGCACCGCGGTCGAAAAATTCCTGGGAGTGCTCAGCGAGAACCGCTCGCTGCTGCCCGAACTTCTGGTCGAGCCCGAGGGGCTGGAGTCGGAAGCGGATGGCAAGAAGTCGTACTCGAACGATACGGATGATCCTTTGCTGCAATTGTTCTACGGCGACCACTTACCTTTCGAAGCCTTCCAGGAGGCGCTGCGCAAGCAGCGCGCCACGCAGCCGGAAATCGCAAGCAGCGCCGCGGCCGCGGCTTCGGGGTCGTCTTCTCATCACGGCTGAGCAGCGGGGCAGGCTCCGGACCTCGGATTTCATCCCTCATCCCTCAGCGATCAACACTCAGGTCGCAATGACGTCTGCGCGCCGGCATCGCTAGGCTAGAATGAACGCGAGCCGGGATGGCGAAATTGGCAGACGCAGCGGACTTAAAATCCGCAGGTCCGAAAGGACTGTGGGGGTTCGATTCCCCCTCCCGGCACCACAGTTCTCTGGCTTACATACCTGCTGTCTTCCGTAACCTGCTTTGGCAGTTTCTTACTGTTTTCCCACTAAAACTGCGGAACAATTGAGGCCATGCCTAATAGGCGCGTGGCTCTTATACGAGCGGTCAAAATCGACGGGAAGTGGAAGTATCTCAGCCCAGTGGTGTCCGAAAAGGGCACTGTCAGCCCCGAGTTCGTCTGGCTCAAGGGCAAGAAGACCAACGTCTCAGGCGGTGTCTGGTACATCCGCTGGTACGAAGGCAAGCGGCAGATCGGCAAGATGTGTGGCCCGTCCCTAACGGACGCACGAATCGCAAAGAGCCGACAAGAGCAGGTGCTCGCTTCGCGGGCCGTGGGCCTTGAGATCAAGGATGATGAGAAGCGGCCTACAATCGACGCGGCTTGTGACCAGTTTATCGAAGACCTTGAACTGAAGAACCGGAATGCAGACACGATCAGCGGATACCGTCTTGTAATCGACGGCTTCAAGGAAGTCTGCAAGAAGCGGTTTCTGGATCAGATCGATAAGCGCGACCTACTCCGTTACGCGGACAGCGTTCGCAAGGCAGGGCTGAGTCCCCGTACCGTCTCCAACCGCTGGTTGGCACTGCTGACCATTCTGAAGGCCAACGGGATCACGGGGCTGGTCCAACACCACGATGCTCCGAAGTTTGTGGAAGAGGAGCCGCAGGCTTACACGGTGGACGAACTCACCAAGTTCTTCAAGATTTGCACCGATGAGCAATGGCTGCTGTTCCAGTTCTTCCTGCGCACGGGCTTCCGCATGATGGAAGTGATGACGTTGACATGGGCCGATTTGGACTTCGTCAACAAAACGGTGAGCGTCCGTCCGAAGCCTCAGCACGGCTTTCGCCCGAAGGGATGGGAGACGCGCACTGTTCCGCTTGCAGACGCGTTAGCCTGAGGAAGAGCGTCTCGAAGAGGAAGCAGCCGTTGAAGCGACCGAGACTAATGGCAACGGCACTGGCACTCAGAAGACGCCTCGGAAGAAACAGGTGCCGAAGGCTCCGACCCTCTTGAGCGGTCTCGATTTGACCACCGCTACGGTATCGTTGCAGGATTTTGCGAAGGCAAAGAATCCCACGTCGGTAAACGACAAGTACCTCGTAGTGGCCACGTGGTTCAAGGAACAGATGAAGACGGACGAGATCAACATCGACCACATCTTCACTGCGTTTCGAACACTGGATTGGACAACGCCTGATGACCTTGCTGCCCCATTCCGCACGCTCAAGCACTCGAAACAGTACTTCGACAAAGGCGACAGCGTGGGCGGTTACAAGGTCACTTTCTTGGCGACAAACTACGTCTCGAAGATGGGAACCACCACGCCGTGAGTGCCGAGGACGACCTGAAGGCATTCATCGCTGGCATCAGCGGTTTCCAGAATAAGGGCCACGCCGACATGGTGCGCATGTTTGCGTGGCTCCAGCATTTTCTCCGCAAGAAAACTCGCTTCAGTACTGGCGACGTCAACTGGTGCTACACACACCTTTCTCTCAAGCCAGCCAACACTAGCCAATACCTGATCGACATGGAGAAACGCGGGGAGCTTCTCAAGGACAACGGTGGCTACCACTGCGAAGGCAAGTTCCTCGCGAAATACAACGATCTGTATGGCACGCACACCATCACGTTGAACATTCGCCAGAAAGTTAAAGACCTGATCAACGCTGTGCCCGACGTCGCCGAGAAGGATTTCATGAAGGAAGCAGAAATTTGTCTCCTGCATGATGCCGGACGCGCAACGATTATCATGGTGTGGAACGTCGCTTTCTATCACCTTTGCCAGTTTATTCTGAAGCACCATCTTGCTACTTTCAATGCCGGATTCCAGAAGCATTTCAACAAACTGTGGCAGCAGGCGAAGGTGCAGACGATGATGAGCTACGATGACTTCTCCGCGCTAAAGGAATCAGTGGTCATAGACATCTGCAAGCGGGAGAACATCATCAACCAAAACGTGGCGAAGATTCTGGAGAAACGGCTCGGAGATCGCAACTCAGCGGCTCATCCTTCGACCATCCACGTGGGCCAACTTCAGGCGGAAGCCCTCATCGAGGACGTCGTCGATAACGTAGTTCTCGCACTCAAAATATAGCCGCACCTTCAACGTGCCATTTACGAACGTGCGACTTGCAGGCTACACTGCTTCACAATGAGTGTGGCCGCTATCGTCGAACCTTCCGCTCTGACCCGATTCGTAGACTGGCTCGCTACGAACAGCCAACGCTCCAAAACTGACGGCAGGATGTACAACTACTTGCCTCGCAGCGACAGCCACTCCATCGCCCTGTGCCGTTTCATCGTCCAAGACCTCGTTATTCGATCTGAAGTTATCCGCGAAAAGGCAAAGGAAGGGAGGATTGCGTTCGGTCTCAACGTCGTCACACATTCCCGAACGGCAAGACCAAGACTCTCGATTTCGCAATTGGCATTCCTGATCCTGTGGGGCTTCCATTGACCCCACACGGGATATCGCAGGCTGAGGGATTCTCCCGTGTTCTGATCTCCTGCGAACAAAAGACGTGCATGACCGAGCATGGGAAATCGCAGCCTCGGCTCTACGACGAGCTCAGTTCGTCACACGAGATCGTCCATCAAGGTGACCAGCAGTGCATTGCGGCAGGAGTTGCGATCATAAATATTGCGCCGACATTCGTGTCTCCCCTACGTCAGCGCACTGGATTGGACCTTGTGACGACCCGGCATAACCAGCCGGGAGTGACCGGGTCGATGATCAATCATCTGCGAGGACTCCCGATCAGAAATGACATCGGTCAGGTGGGCTTCGACGCTTTCGTACAGGGCGTGGTGAGTTGTACGAACCAAGATGGAGCCACACTTCATACGGAGTTACCGGCACCGCAGCCGGGAGACCCAGATCATTACGACACATTTGTGAATCGGATCAGCCTCGCTTTTCAGGAGCGTTTCGCGGCTATTTAAGCTGCGGTCTGTCCGCCAGTTTCACAGTTCACCTTTGCGAACAGAGTCGAAGCTTCCGTCATCATTCGCTTAGCGGCAATCTCGAAATAGTGTGGATCGACCTCGACCCCGACGCTGTTGCGTCCCGCGTGTGCAGCCGCCACGTTGGTGGTTGCGGTTCCCATGAAGGGGTCGAGTACCGTGTCTCCCACGAAACTGAACATCTTTATTAGGCGTGTTGCCAGTTCCAGCGGGTATGGCGCGGGATGGCTCTTGGTGGAAGCTCCTGTCACCCCTTCCCAAATCTGCTGGAACCACTCCGCGTGATCGGTGGTACGGAGGAGGCTTAGTGCTCTTGTTGACAGATCGGGTGAACGGTAGCCGCCTGATTTCCGCTGCATCAGAATGAACTCAATATCGTTCTTGATTACGCCGTTCGGCTCGTACGGCTTGCCGAGGAATGATGTGCCGTTTTCGGCTTCGTAACTGGCGTTTGAGATTTTGTGCCAGATGATCGGAGCAAGATTGTCATAGCCAATCTTACGGCAGTGCTCCTGAATCGAAGCATGGAGTGGAACCACGGTATGCCGACCGTTGTTCTTCCGACGGGAGAGGCAAACATCGCCGACGACACACACGAGCCTTCCTCCGGCCACCAGTGCGTCGTAGCAAGCAGACCAAACCGCGTCCAGCTGGCTGAGAAATTCGTCATAGTTGACGACATGCCCCAATTGGCGGTCATGGTCTCGATACTGTTTCAGGGTCCAGTAAGGCGGAGAGGTCAGAACCAGATGGACTGAGTTCGGCGGCATTCGAAACTGCGTGGAATCCTGTCGCACGAAACGATGCTCGGTGGGAATCTGATGAATCGCGTTCTCGATCAGACTCATCTGTTCGGCGTTCTTGGCAATGGCCGGGAACGTGGACTGGATGTCCGCACCAAAAGTTGCCTTGATTTCATCCGGCACGAAGCGCGATAGACTTCCCCATTCGAGGTCGGGCAGAACAGTTGATTCCGTTTGGGGCGAGAGCACGCGTCTCCTGTTATCTTTTGAAAGTTTCTTCATTATCTCCTAATCCTGTGGCCCAAAGTGACCGATTTTCCCGGACCCAAGATTCTGCCTGTTGAAAAGTCGGGCGACACGCGAAAACTTTCGCTCCAGATAGTTGATGTCGTAGCGTCCCGTGCCGGGACAAGATTTGCTCCCTCCCCTATGAGTTCAATCGATTCACAGGAGACGAGCAATGAAGAAACAAGGTACGACAGACGCGAAGCGAGCAGCAGCGAACGACAAACCGGAGAACGGGAAGGCCGAGAAAGCGAAGGTGACCACTTCGCTGAGGACCGTCCCACCCGAACCTGAGCGGTACACGATCGGCTCAACTGAAACGGTCAAGCGCGGGTTCCTTAAGGAGTTCTGCGATTTCACTCGCAAGAAGGGCACGGTGGATGCCGCGATGCTGATCGCGGAATTCGTTGGTCGCCAGATCGACGGACACAAGGTTGATGCCGCTCGGGTCCATCGCTACATCCGCTACTGCGTCAACAACGGGCAGTTCAAAGTCGTCAAGAAAGCAGGCGGGCAATGAAGTCCAAGGTTGCTCAACTGCTCGAACGCTACGGCTACGCGCAAGAGGCTGAGCCGTCCGAGTACAACATCCGTGGCTGGCACAGTCAGCAGTACGCACTCCCAGTAACCGTCGTCAACGGCATCTGGGAGTGCTGCGATGACGAGAAAGTACAACGCGGCACGGGAAGCAAGACAGGGTTGCGGAGACTGGAACTCGCGATCTTGAGGACGAAGAAATGAGTGGAGCCAAATTCTCTCCCGGCTCCTTGTACGCCACGCCCGGTGTTCTGGAAGCATTCAGAGCATCGGGCGATGACATTTTGGCCTATCTCGTCAAGCACCTTGCGCTCGACCCCGGTGAACTTTCGCCAGAGGACGTTCGCGCCAACGAGGAAAGTCTCCGCATTGGCGAGCGGCTCCTGTCGGCCTACACGATGTCGAACGGTACGAAGTTCTGGATTATTACGGAAAGAGACCGGAGCGTCACGACCTTCCTTCTTCCTGCTGACTACTGAATAGGGTTAGGTCAGTTTGGAGCCGCTCCTTCGGGAGCGGTTTTCTTTTGCGCTGATTGCTGTTTTGCTGCGCTCGCGTGGCCCACCGGACGTTACCCGGCTCGTAATGCCCGTCGTTGTCTGGAAAGCGATCCAGCGAGCCTGCTTCCTGTTGCCCGAGGAATATTGAGTCCCACAGCACCGTTCAGACACTCGGCCTGTCTTGGTAGGAACTTCCTTGTTCTGGCCTCATGCTGACCAGAGATTCCATGAGCTCAAGGTGTTTCTGAAGCTTGGTCGTATCAAAACCGTCTTCCTTTAGGCTCGCTACTGCCTTCTGGACCATCTCAACGGCTGCGTAGGGGTGAAGTTCGGTGCCCTCAGAATCCAGCGTGGGGATACGGTTGTCAAACGCAACCGCAAACTCGTATGTACATCCATTGCTAAACTGCCAGTCCTGATTAAAGCGAACTTCTCGCACGTGAGTGCGGATCAATGTCTCCCAGAGTGCGTAGTACTGGTCTTGCTTCCAGCCGGGAACTGACAGCGGGCCGGGGTCAATTACATCTGTTCCATCATTCTGACCGTGCCGAACAATGGTGGCGAACCTCGCCGACCAACCCATGTTAGATTCCATGTTCGTCCGATAGTAGCGTCCGTAGTCCTCTGCACCAAGTTTCTCCTTCAGGGCCGCGTCGCTTTTTACGTCATGCTGCTCCAATACACGGTTCCAACGTCGACCGGAAGTCAACTCAGAACTGCAATAGATATGGATTGCAGCTGTAGCGACGCCGGTAAAGATTGCAGTACTGCTGCTGTCCGTGGGATCACCGGTTCTCAGGGCGAGCGATCAGCCGTCCGCAAACGCGGCGGTGAAAATCGACAACTTCGTTTTCGGACCGCAAACCATCACCGTGCCCGTCGGGGCGACCGTCACCTGGACAAACAGTGATGACATTCCTCACACGGCGGTGAGCACGGACGGCGTGTTCAAGTCCAAGGTGCTGGACACAGACGAAAAGTTCTCCTACAAGTTCGCGAAGGCTGGAACGTATCCCTACTACTGCACGATCCACCCTAAGATGACGGGCAAGGTTGTGGTGCAGTGAAGTCGGGGCCACGTGGTCTTCACCAGAGGTTGGTGCGTAGAGTGCGCAAGTCCGAAAGGGCAGCGGGATTGATTCCCCTTGGGACAGCGAGCCGTCTAAACGATCGTTGGCTATAGACTGACTCGAGAGGGATTGCTCTATGAAGAAACGTTTTGCGCTGGCATCGTTGCTGTGGCTTTGGTTGAGCGCGCCTGTTGTTTTTGCCCAAAGTCCTCCGGAGGGAATCTGGGAAGGGTACGACGGGGAGTGGACGCACGTTTCGGCGCAGTTGGTGGCGCTGGCGGAAGCGACGCCGGCGGAGAAATTTGCCTGGCGCCCGGCGCCCGGAGTTCGCTCCACCAGCGAAGTCTATATGCACATCGTGATCGCGAATTTCTACCTGTTGAGCGTGACCGGTCCCAAGATGCCGGCCGGGCTTGATAACGGGGAAAAAACGGTTACGTCGAAGGCCGAAGTAATCGACTGGCTTAAGCGTTCACTGGAGGCCGTGAAGGCAGCTCATGCCGCGGCAAAGCCCGAGGATTTTGCACGTAGGGTCCACATCCAGGATCGGGATGCGACGGTGGACGGGATTTATCTGCGCATCCTGGTTCATGCCAATGAGCACATGGGGCAGCTGGTCGCCTACGCGCGCATGACTGGCGTGGTGCCGCCGTGGTCGAAGAGCTGACGGCCGCGAGTGCCGCGCTATTCCTATTGCGGCAATCCAAGCAGTTGACGCGACCTGGCCCTCGCATGATGTACCTGTTTTCAGCAGACTAACGGATCTGATACGAAGGTGTCGTCGATACTATCGTCCAATTGTTACGGGCTTCGCGATGGCTGAAGCTGGTCTTGGGGAAGGTCGGTTCGAGCTAGTGACGTTTCAGTGAACTGATCAAAGTTAGCGAACTGATCGCACCCAAGGAGATTCAACGTGACAACCCAGACTGAGACCCACACGCCAGCAGTTACGAAGCGGATATCTCTGGAGCAGCGCTCGCCCCATTATTGGCGAGTAACGTTCAACCATCCGCCGCTCAATATTTTCGGCCCCGAAAGCATTCCGCAATTGAATGAGATCGTCACAGCGATTGAAACTGACAAGGACGTTAAAGTTGTTGTTTTTGACAGCGCCGTGGAAGGATTCTTCCTTACTCATTACGATTTCCTGGCAAAGATTGAGGACACCACTAGCCTGCCACCGGGACCGACCGGGTTGCAGCCCCTGCCTGACACGCTGGTGCGGCTGAGCCGGGCTCCGGTGGTTTCCATCGCGTCCATTCGCGGCCGTGCCACTGGTGTGGGAAGTGAGCTGGCTCTGGCTTGTGACATGCGCTTTGCCAGCCGCGAAAAAGCTATTTTGTCGCAGTTTGAAGTCGGGGCAGGCTTTGTACCCGGTGGTGGTCCCATGGCACGCCTGCCGCGTCTGATGGGACGAGGACGCGCATTGGAAGTGCTTCTGGGGGCCGATGACATTCCGGGTGATCTGGCCGAGCTATACGGATACGTCAACCGGGCGTTGCCGGATTCCGACCTCGACGCGTTTGTCGAGGCGCTCGCAACCCGCATCGCGTCCTTCGACAAGCGAGCGGTCAGCGAAACCAAGCACTTCGCTGATGTGGCCAGCTTGCCTCCTGACTTCGAAATCGCGCCGGAGTGGGACGTTTGCTTTGCCGCAATTATGCGGCCGGCGGCGCAGGAGAGGATCAGGAAGTTGATGGAGCGGGGCTTGCATCAGGCGGGCGATGTTGAAAACCGTTTGGGATATTACGTGGGGCAGGTCGGGAGGTGAGCGGCTACCCACTCAGCCAAAGGCAGCTTGAGTGGGCCACCTCTTAGGACAATTTCGAGACAACCACTAGGCGAGGGGAGGCCCGCATTTGACCGATTCGCTTTTTGCGGTAGGATTAGTCCTCTCAGGGAGGAGCGCCATGACACTGAACACTCCGGTCGACGTCGTGAAGCAGGCTTCGACGGTATCCATTGTGTGGGGAGTTTTGCTGATCATCTTTGGGATGGTGGCGGTGGGTACGCCATTTCTGGCCGCGGTTGCTGTCAACGCATTGATTGCCTGGCTGATTGTGCTGGCCGGCGTCGTCCACTTGATGCTCGCGTTTCGCGCGCATGGAGCGGGCAGCATGATCTGGAAAGTTCTGGTGGGGCTCGCGTATTTGTGTTTCGGCGTGTACATGATCCTGCATCCGGTGCTGGGGGTGGTCTCGCTGACGCTGGTGCTGGCATCGCTGTTTCTGATTGAGGGCATTCTGAACATCATTATGTTTTTCAGGATGCGGTCGATGCACGGTTCGAGTTGGGTTCTGGTGGATGGGATCATTACGCTACTGCTTGGGCTGATGATTTATCTGCAGTGGCCGTCGAGTTCGGCGTGGGCGATCGGCGTCCTGGTGGGCGTAAGCATGATCATCAGCGGTGTTACGCGGGTGATGCTGTCGCTGGCGGTGCGGAAGGCGACTTCGTCGCCTACGGCGATGGCGGCGTAGGTTCGCCTGCCGGCTTTGATTCGCTGCACGCTGAAACCGAGGTCCCTCGCGTTGCTCGGGATGACAAGTTGATTGACGTCATTCGTAGCGTAGCGCTATGAGCGGATCTACGCGGGCGGCGCGGCGGGCGGGCAGCCAGCAGGCCAGGAATCCGGTGATCAGCAGCACGATGGGGACGCAGATGAGCGTCCACGGATCGTAAGCGGAGACTCCCCAGAGCTGGGTCGCGAGGATGCGGCCAAGCGCTACGCTGACAATTAATCCTACAGCCACGCCGATTGCCACCAGTTTCAGGCCCATGCGGATCACCATGTTGAGCACGTCGGAGCCTTGCGCGCCCAGCGCCATGCGGATGCCGATCTCCTGGGTACGGCGCGCCGTCGTGTAGGAGAGCACGCTGTAGACTCCGACGGTGACGAGGATCAGGCCGATCGAGCCGAAGATGATCATCAGCATGAAACCGAATCGCGGCCCGGCGAACGAGAACTGGCTGATGTAGCCCTCGAGCGTGCCGGTGAGGGTGAGGGCAACGTTTGAATCAGTGGCCCAGACTTCGTGGCGGACGGCTTTGAGCATGGTCAGCGGATCCTGCGCGGTGCGAACCAGAATGCCGCGGAAGGCCGAGCCGGTGACGGTGTAGGGGATCCAGATTTCGGGGCCCGGAGGATCCTGCAGGCCGCGGTTTCTGGCGTCGGCGACGACTCCGATGATCTCGAATGTCGGGTCGGGAACTTTGTCTTCGAAGTCGGCGAGCGAGGCGATGCGCACCTGCCTGCCGATGGGATTTTCGTTGGGCAAGTATTTTTTCACGAACGTCTGATTTACAACTGCGAGTTTCCGCGCGCCGACTACCTCGCCTTCGGTGAAGGTTCTGCCATTGAGAAGCTGAATCTTGAGAACCTGGAAATATCCCTCGCTGCAGAGCTGGAAGATCGATCCCCATTTCTCGGAATGAGTTTTTCCGGGCACGTCGATGTCGCTGGGAATGCCGCCGTAGGGCGGCAGAGTGCTGGTCTCGGTGACGGCGACGACTCCGGGCAGGGCTTTGATGCGCTGTAATAAGGGCCGATAGAAACCGGCGACCTGATCGGCAGTTTTGTAGCGTTCGACCGGGAGCGGCAGTCGCGCCGAGAGGACGTGATCAGCCTGGAAACCGAGGCGCACCTCGCGCAGAGCTACAAAGCTGCGCATCAGGAGTCCGGCGGCAATCATCAACGTGAGTGAGAGGGCGACTTCGAGAATCACGACGGAGTTGCGGAGTCTTCCATGGCGGGCTCCGCCGGTCGTGCCTTTGCTGGTGTCGCGCAGGGGTTCGTTCAGATCTTTTCGGACGGTCTTGAGCGCGGGAACGAGTCCAAAAATTAAGGCGGTCAGAACAGCAACCGCAAGAGTGAACATCAGCACAGGCGTGTTGAGTCGGATGACGGCTTCGGCGGGAATAATATCCTGCGGCATCAGGGCGACGATGAACTTCAAACCACCCCAAGCGAGCAGCGCTCCCAGCAATGCGCCGCCGAAGGCGAGGATGAGGCTTTCGACGAGAAGCTGCCGGATCAACCGTCCACGGCTTGCGCCCAGAGCGGAGCGAATGGCGAATTCTTTTTCGCGCGTGGTGGCGCGGGCTAGCAGGAGATTGGCCACGTTGCCGCAGCCAATCAGCAACAGCAGGCCGACGGCAGCCAGCACGATATAAAGCGTGGTGCGGAAGCGGCCGACGACAAGATCGGTGAGTGATTGAAGCTCCACTGTGAAGTGCTTCGGATATTCGGTGGGATAGACCTTTGCCAGCCGGTTGGCGACGATCGTGAGATCGGCGATTGCCTGGCTGTGCGAGACTCCCGGTTTGAGATGGCCCATGAAGAACCAGTAACGGTTGGAAGCTCCGGCGATGGCTCGGTTGACGACGGGACCGGGCTTGTCGGGAATCCACAGGTCGGCATCGCCCCACGCGAAACGCGGCGGCATGATGCCGATCAGGGTGCGCTGCGTGTCGTTCAGCCGGAAGGTCTGGTTCAGGATTTTCGGATCGGCTCCGAACTCGTTGATCCACGTTTTATAGCGCAGCACGAACACGGGAGGCGCGCCCGGTTCGTAATCGGCCGGTTGCATGGCGCGGCCGAGCAAAGGACTCATCCCGAAAAATTCGAAGGTGCCGGGGGTGACGTAATTTCCCCGGAGCAACTCGGTGCCATCGCCGGAGCGGTAAAGAACGTCGAGGTTATCGTTGGCGATCACGCGGTCGAAAACGTGATTCTGCGCGACGTAATCCAGGAATTCGGGTCCGATGAAGCCGGCGCGTCCGCCGGGCTCGGTCTGTTCCGTGTCATGGATCTGGAGAGACATGTAGCGCTGCACGTCAGGGTAGGGAAACGGATCCATGAGAATGTTTTCGAGGATGCTAAAGATCGCGGTGGATGCTCCGATCCCGAGCGCGAGGGTGAGGATGGCGACAATGGGGAAGCTGGGGGTCTGAATCAGATTCCTGAGCGCATAGCGAATGTCCTGGCGGAGCGTTTCCATGCGACCTCGATGCGGAGCGAAGATGGAGGACTGTTCTCTGTTTAGATACGCGCCCGAGCGCGATTTGTTCCGAGTTTGTTATCAGGCAATCCGATGTCTTGTCTCAGCGGGAGGATGCCTGCAACAGCGTTAGAACGCTCTCTATTACAACTGTTGCAACAATTTTAGAATGTTGTCTGTGGTGTCCGTCTCACCCAACCGAGGAAAAATCTTCTCTACGCTGTGGCTGTGGGTATCGGCGCTCCTGTCGGTCATGGCGTCGATGACGAAGACTACGTGATAGCCGAGGTCGTAGGCGCTGCGGGCCGTCGATTCGACGCCGGCGCTGGTTGAGATTCCCGCGAGGAATATCTGGGTTACTCCACGCTGACGCAGATGCTCGTCGAGCGAGGTGCCGATGAAGGCGCCCCAGCGCTGCTTAGTGACGAGGATGTCGGTGGGTTGCTGCTCGAGCTCGGGAACCAGTTCGGACCAATCCGGCGGAAGCGAAAATTTGGGGGCTGCAGCATCGGTGCGTCCCGGCGCCCGGCCTGTAACGTTGACCAGCACGACGGGCAATCCGCGCTGGCGGAAGGCGCGCGCGAGCTGGGCAGCGTGGCTCACGATTTCGCCGACAGGGTGTGGGGTCGGCACACTGACGATGCCTTTCTGCAGGTCGATCACGACCAGCGCCGCAGTGGGATCAAGTTTGGTGAGGGGCATGCAGTTTCCTTTCGCTTACTTTGGTTGTTTACTGGCAAATCGCACGCTCGACACTGTGCTGATTACAACAATGCCTGCGAAAAAAGCGAGAATTGCTAGGGCATTCCCGCTCGCAATATTTCCCGCTCGAAACAAGATGTAACCAACCGCCATGTTCAAGAGCGCCCAGAGAACATTTACCGTCGGCGATGACAAGCCTTTTCCGGGAGGGCTGGCGAATGGCGTGGGGAAACGATCCCCGGAAATGCCGTGAACAAAATGAGGCACGACATTCGCGAGAAACATTCCGGCGAAGAGACAAGCGATGTAGTGGTACCAGTTCACTGTGGCTTCTCCTTTTCGGGTGCGTGCATACGTAACCTAAATTGCGGCTTCCTGTACGGCTTCCCGCACGTCGGGAATCAGATCTAAGTCGCGCGCCGGGAGCAGGCCCATCTTCTCGTAGATCGGCCGCATGACGGTTCTGATCTTGGGCAGTTCGAAAGTGAACCAGAGAGAGGCGGCGACGCAGAATGCGCCGGTGAACATCACTGTGTGAGGCGCGCCGATGCGATGAGCGAGCGTGCCGGCCAGCAGGCTGCCGAAGGGCGCTCCGCCGAAAAATGCCATCGTGTAATAGCTCATCACGCGGGCGCGCTTATCTTCCGGCACCAGCGACTGCACGATTGTGTTGCAGACCGAAGCGCACTGCATCAAGCCGAAGCCTACGAAGCCCATCAGTACCAGCGACAGCCAGAGAGTATGGGAGAGGCCGAAGAAAATTAGCGCGGCTCCGAGCATTGCGACTGCGATCTGCAGCATGCGGGTGAGGCCGACGACTGACTTGCGCGCGGCCAGGGAAACCCCTGATGTGAGCGCGCCAACTCCGGAGGCGGTGGTCAGCCAGCCGAGAGTGTAGGCGCCTCCGTGCAGCACCTGGCTGGCGAAGATTGGCAGTAGCACCGAGTAGGAATATCCCATGAGGCTCATGAGCGCGAAGAGCACAAGAATGGTGCGGATGGGACGGAATTCGCGGACGTAGTTCCAGCCTTCGCGCATCTGTTCGAGCATGCTGTTCGTGTTGCGGCGCATCTCGGTGGGCTTGATGCGCATGAGGAGTAACGATGCGATCACTGCGAAGTAGCTGACGCCGTCGATCAGGAAACACCAACCCTCGCCAGCGACTCCGATCACAAGGCCGGCGATGGCCGGGCCGATCAGGCGCGCGCCGTTGGCCATCGATGAATTGATGGCGATGGCGTTGCTGAGATCGTTGCGGTCGCCGTTGCGAGAGTTGTCGCGAGAATCGATCATCTGCACCAGGAAGGATTGGCGCCCGGGCATGTCGAGGGCATTGATCAGGCCTTGGAGAGCGGTAAGGGCGATGATCTCCCAGAGGTTGATGACGTGCGCCAGCGTGAGCGCGGCCAGGGCGAGTGATTGTATGGCCGCGGCGGCCTGGGTCCACACCAGCAGCTTTTGGCGGTTGAGGCGTTCGACCCACACACCGGCGAATGGGCCCAGAAGGAAGGAAACAATCTGCCCGGAGAAACTTACGATGCCGAGCAGCAGCGCCGAGTGGGTGAGGCGATAGACCAGCCAACTGGTAGCGACACGGGTCATCCAGGTGCCGATGACCGAGATGCTCTGGCCAAAAAAGAAGAGCTTGAAGTTGCGGTGCCGCAGCGCGCGCCAGGTGTGCGATATCGAAGCGAGTGGCGACGAGTCGTGCGTGTCAGAATTGGTTGCGGCCTCGCTCACTTTTCGGCCAATCGCCGGATGATCTCGCCAGCCTGAAAGAGCGTTTCGCGCTCCTGTTCGTCGAGTTGGGAGATGGCCTGCGCCAGCCAGGTCCGCTTCGCGTCTTTCGTACTCTTCCGCACGGCAGCGCCTTTGACGGTCAGTTCGATGTTGACCTGGCGGCCGTCAGAGGGATGCGGCTTGCGCTCGACCATGCCCATTTCCTCCAGCGCCGCGATGGTGGTCCCCATCGACTGCGGTTTCATGCCTTCGGCCCGAGCCAGGTCGGCGGTGGTGGCCGGGCCGTCTCGAGCGAGGCGAGCCATGACCGCGGACTCGGTCAGGGAAAGATCGTGGGAGGCGGCCGCGGCGCGCACCCGGCGCACCAGAAGTCCGATGGCCTGGGTCAGGTCGGTTACGGACGTCTCGAAGGGCTTTCGCGGCATGACAGTATCGATCGTACAGAAAGACAGGTAAACTTGCAAGATTACCTTGGAAGTATATCTGTCAATGACTCGATGTTTGCCCCTCGTAACGAGTGTTCGTGAGAACTGGCGCCGTCCCTGCGGGACTTCCTATCGTTTCACGGCCCTTCCAGGAGCTAGTAACCACCGCTGTGATTACCTTCCGGTGGTAGGACCCGCGCGGTTTCCTGCACTCGTCCGTTCCCGGTGTTTCCCCTTGGTAACGAGAAATGGTAATGACGCAAAACTAGACTTCTTGGCGGGGGTTTACATTCGCATGACGAAAACAATCACGCAGTCTCTTTTAGTCCTGGCAGTGGGTGGTCTGATGGCTGTAGGATCCGCCGCTGCTCAAACCCAAAACACGTCTGGCGCAGGCGCGGGGCAGGTTGATCCCGGGCATCCGCGCGTGAATCAGGTGAACGCTCGCGAGACCAACCAGCAGAACCGGATTGCCAACGGCGTGAAGAACGGTCAGTTGACGCCGGGGCAGACGGCGCGCCTGGAACGCGGCGAGCAGCGCCTGCAGCACAACGAGAAGAAAGACATGGCCAAGGACAACGGCCATCTGACCAAGCAGGACCAGCGCCAGCTCAACCATGAAGCGAACAACATGAGCAAGCGCATCGCCACTGACAAGCACTCCGGTAAGTAGTGGCAACGTGTTCCGAGTTTGGACAGACCGGATAAAAACACAAAGTAGAGTAAAAATAGAGTCGCGCCATCGCGGCTCTTTTCTTTTTTGACCGGAAGTGGGCTTACTATCGGCGTTACGAGATGCGGAGAGCCTGTTTTTAGCCGAGCTTAGGTGCGAAGAATGTGCGCGACGAGGAGCGCAAAACTCAGGGCTTCCCTTATAATGACCGGGATTCATACGGTCTCTCGATTTGAGTTCAGATCCAACAGAAACCGGCTCGCACGCGCCAGTCAAGGCAGTTGACGCCGTCCCCACAGCGCAGCGTAAGGCACGGCCGGGGGTGGAAGTGGCCACTCTCACCGATATCGGCCGCCAGCGCGCCAACAACGAAGATTCATTTCTGTACTGGGAGCCCGACTCGGACGAGGAATTCCGGCACAAGGGCCGGCTTGCCATTGTGGCCGATGGCATGGGCGGATACGAGGGTGGGCAGGAGGCTAGCCGCCTGGCCGTCGAAACCGTCCGGAGCGTTTACGACAACGCCGTTGGCGACGGGCTTCAACAGGCGCTGGTCGACGCGTTTGCAGTGGCTCACACTGGAATTCAGAATTACGCCACGGAGCATCCGGAACTGCAGGGCATGGGGACAACCTGCACCGCGGTGTCGATTGTGGGTCGAGAGCTTCGCTTTGCCCACGTTGGCGACAGCCGGCTGTATCTGATCCGCGGCGGTGTGCTCTCGCGGATCACGCGCGATCATTCTTACGTAGGGCGGCTGGTCGAGAGCGGCATTGTGCGCGAAGAGGATGCGGAGTCGCATCCGCAGCGCCACATTCTTACGGCGGCGCTTGGATCGGGAAGGGAATTGATACCCGACGTTCCCCAGCAGCCGCTGGCCCTGGAAGCCGGGGATACCCTTGTTCTTTGTACCGACGGACTATGGGGCGTGGTCGGCGATCAGGATTTGGCTAAAGTCGCGCAGGCGAACGCTCCTGCGGAAGCATGCGTGGCGCTGGTGAAGCTGGCGCTGGAGCGCGGCGGGCCCGACAATATTACAGTGCTGGTGCTGCGCGTCTCTGCCTGAGGCTTGTGCGGGGACAGCCGCCCCCGGCTGTCCGTGACGAGCGCAGCCCGGCTGTTCTTCCCCTGAGTTTGTGATGGTGTAGACCGCTGGCGAGCTTCGCTCGCCCGGACAGCCGAGGGCGGCTGTCCCCACATAACCTTCCCTATACCTTTCCCTTCTGGGCGGGTTTTGATGGTGCAAGAAAGTGCGAGAATGCCCCGCTCGCGCTTGGCCAGTGGCACATTTCAACGGCTGCAAACCGCAATCCGATTCACATCGATCTGGACGTCCCGCAATGCGATCCGCCTAAGCTGTTCACTTCAAAGGGGAAGTTTCTTCGCCGCGCCTCTTTGAAGTGGAATTCGGTTTGCATTGTCAGGAAGGTCAAGAAAGTCTATTATGTCAATCGAGTATCGGGGTAAGTCGACGCGATGAAGATATCTCAAAAAGGACTCTACGCTCTGCAGGCTCTGATGATGCTGGCCCGCCACCATCATCAGGGCGCGATCAAGATTCGCGACATTGCCTATGAAGAGGCGTTGCCGGAAAAGTTCCTCGAGCTGATCCTGCTCGAACTGAAGAACGCCCGCATGGTGGAGAGCGTGCGCGGAGCCAAGGGCGGCTACCAGCTGCGGCGCGAACCCTCCGACATCCGCATGAGCGAGATCATTCGCCTGATTGACGGGCCGCTGGCGCCGTTTGGCGATGCCGAGCAATTGCGCGAACTGATCGACCGCGACCTGCCGCACCGCGTGCTGTACCAGGTCTTTCTGGACGTGCGCGACGCGGCCGCGCGCATCCTCGAAAACACGACGTTGGCGGACTTGATCCGCGATCAGGGCCCGCGCACTGGGAAGACAGCGAAGCGGGGAAAGAACCAAAAGAAAGAAGCCGCCAGCGTCCTGCCCATTGTGATCGGCGGGCAGAAGAAGTGAACAGGCGGTTCATCATTGCGATGCTGGTGCTGGCGACGGTAGTTTCTGCCGGGGCCCAGGGAAGCACGAACACGATCCGTGTCGGCGCGTTTCCCAACGTCACGCACGCGCAGGCCATGGTGGGCAAAGCCAACGGATGGTTCGACAAGGCCATGGGCCCGCAGGTCAAGGTGCAGTGGACCAGTTTCAACGCCGGACCGGCGGCCATTGAGGCGCTGTTTGCGGGCGCAATCGACATGACCTATGTCGGGCCCAATCCAGCGATCAACGGCTATGTGCGCTCGAATGGCGAGGCCTTGCGAGTCATTGCGGGAGCTGCCAGCGGCGGTGCGGCGCTGGTGGTGCGCAACGATGCCGGCATCAATAAGCCGGAGGACTTTCACGGCAAGCGTGTGGCTTCTCCGCAATTCGGAAATACGCAGGACGTTGCGCTGCGCAATTGGCTCAAGAACCACGGGCTGAAGTCCAACGACAAGGGCGGGGACGTCCAGATCGTTCCCATGGCCAATCCCGACCAGTTGACGCTGTTTCTCAGGAAGGATCTGGACGCGGCCTGGGCGCCTGAGCCCTGGGCCACGCGCCTGATTCACGAGGGCAACGGCCGGCTGTTTGTGGACGAGCGCACGCTCTGGCCGAACGGTCAATTTGTGATCGGCTTGCTGGTGGTCAACACCAAGTTTCTGAAAGCGCACCCGGACCTGGTGAAGAGCTGGATTCGCGCCAACGTCGATCTCACCGACTGGATCAACTCTCACCAGCCCGAGGCCAAGAAGCTTTTGAACCAGCAGATTCAGACCGAGACGGGCAAGGCACTGGCTCCGGCCATTCTCGACGAAGCGTTTTCGAGAATGCAGGTTACTTACGATCCGTTGCACGGAGCGCTGACCACCGCGGCGCAACAAGCATTCGACGATGGTTTTCTGGGCCGGCAGATGCCAGATCTCTCGGGGCTCTATGATCTCGCTCTGCTCAATCAGGTCCTGGCGGAAAAACAGAGAAAGGCGATCCAATGAGCGCCAACGCACAGAATATCCCGGCCCAGTTTCCGATTCCGGTCGAGCCTCAGATTCCAGTTCGCTCCGGCAATCCTCGCGAGCGCTTGGGACCTGTCGCAACCGGGCGCCCGGTGCGAGCTGTTTCCCCGGAAATTGCCAAGGTCGGGCTGAGCGAAATCTGCCTGAGTTACCGCGCCCAGAGCGGCGAGCGGCTGCTGGCGCTGGACCACATCAATCTGCAGGTGAAAGCGGGAGAATTCCTCTGCGTGGTCGGTCCCTCGGGCTGCGGCAAGTCGACGTTGTTGCTGCTGATCGCGGGCCTGCATCAGCAGACTTCAGGCCAGGTCCTGATCGACGGAAAGCCGGTGCAGGGACCCGGCACCGACCGCATCATGATTTTCCAGGAGCACGGATTGTTTCCCTGGCTCACGGTGGGCCAGAACATAGAGTTCGGGATGAAGATGAAGGGCATCGGCAGGGCCGAGAGGGAAGAGAAGACGGCTTATTACCTGCGTCTGGTACATCTCGGGAAATTCAAAGACAGTTATATTCATCAACTTTCCGGCGGCATGCGCCAGCGCGTCGCCATCGCTCGCGCTCTCGCGACCGAACCGGATGTCCTGCTCATGGATGAACCTTTCGCCGCACTCGACGCCCAGACCCGCGACCTGCTGCACGATGAACTGGAGCGCATCTGGAGCGAAACCGGACGAACCATCATTTTCGTCACGCACAACGTGCGCGAGGCGGTTCGTCTGGGGGATCGCGTCGCCCTGCTCACATTTCGCCCGGGCCGGGTCAAACGCGAATTTTCCGTGGAGTTGCCGCGTCCGCGTCAACTGGAAGACCCGCATGTGGCGCGCGTCGCTCGCGCCATTCTCGACGAGTTGCGCGATGAGATTAACCAATCGCTCGAGGCGGAATACAACGAAGGCGTCAAGCCGCATGTGAAGCCGGACCTCGAGGGAGAATCTCGGGTATGAAACGCGCCGCTCGCTTCATCATTTTTTACAGCGCGTTGCTGGGGCTGTGGATACTGCTCGCCAAACTGAAGATATGGCCGCCGTATTTATTTCCCACGCCGTGGGGCGTCGCAGAAGCGCTGTATGGAGGATTCAAAGACCATACCTACTGGATTGCGATTCGCGTCAGCATGGAGCGCGTGCTGATTGGCTATGCGATTTCTGTAGTGCTTGGCATGATTCTCGGCCTGGGTGTCGCCAGCAGCAAGTTTCTGGAAGAAACCGTGGGCGGGCTGCTGGTGAGTCTGCAGAGTTTGCCGAGCATCTGCTGGTGGCCTCTGGCGCTGTTGTGGTTTGGCTTGAACCAGAACGCGATTTTGTTCGTTGTCGTTATGGGATCCTTGTTGTCGGTGACGCTGGCCATGGAAGACGGCCGCAAGCAGATGCCGAAGATCTTCGGCATGGCCGGGCGCAATCTTGGAGCCAAAGGATTCAAGCTGTTCTGGTACGTGCTGCTGCCGGCCAGTCTGCCGTTCATCGTTTCCGGACTGAAGCAGGGCTGGGCCTTCGCGTGGCGCTCGCTGATCACCGCCGAAATGCTCTACCTGAGTCTGGGACTGGGCCAGGTTCTGATGATGGGCCGCGACTTGAACGATATGAGTGCAGTGATCGCCGTCATGCTGTTGATTATTGCGATCGGATACATCGTCGATGGCGTCGTGTTCCGCGGGATGGAGCGCCATTTGCAGCATAAGTGGGGTCTGACTCCAGCGACCTAGACTCCACTCCTCAAGAAACTCATGAACTTATGGCGGAGCTGTGTTCAATGATCATAAGAAGTATTTCGCGAAAATTCACGGTCCTTTAATAAATTTAGTGCAAAAAGGTTAATGCAAGAGGGTCGAAGGTTTGTAATCTCGACAACGCCCATCGCAATACTTGTCCGAGTTGTGCCTGGCCAGTCGATGGGCCGGTATGAGAGCAAGGACTCTCGTTCGTCGGAACCACGGCGAAACAATCCCAGGTTACTTGCCCCCGGGGTCGAAACACAAAATTTAAAAGGAGAGAAACAGTACAACCATGAATACAACCAAACGCTTATCTATAACGGCGCTTACACTCGCAGCTTTAGCGGCTGGCGCGTGGGCGCAAACTGAAACAGCCTCGAATACGACTCCGGCGGCTCCGGCTTCGGCCGCCCCAGCCCCGGCTGCCGCAGCGTCGGCCCCAGTACCGGTCACAGCGGCTGACGTGCAGGCTCTGAAAGATGCTCTGGCCGCGCAACAACTGCAGATTCAGCGACTTACGGATCAACTGCAGCGCCAGCAAGCTGTGCAACAGGCTCAGCAATCCGCAGTAGCTGCGGCCGACAAAACCGACACCGCCTCGGCGCAGACGCAAGCCAACGCGCCGCAACAGGTCGCAGCGCTGGGCGCTCCCGCTGGGCAGCAGGACAACTCTGCCCCAGCGTCGCCTAACGCCGGTGCGCAGAACAATCCGGACTCGCCGCAGACCTTCAACAAGCAGATGGAGGGTCCGCTCACGCTGCACTTCAAAGGCATCAACATTACGCCGGGTGGATACGCGGAAGGCGCGTTTGTGCGGCGTTCGAGGGCACTTGGCGCCGACATATCCACTCCGTTTAACTCCCTGACGATGCCGGGCGCGTCCCAGAGTTCTATACCGGAATTCTTCGGCTCCGCTCGCCAATCGAAGATCACCACGTTTGCTGAAGGTAAGGTGGGCAATGTGGATCTTTCCGCCTACGTGTCGGCGGATTTCCTTTCCGCAGGTGTCACTTCCACCTCGAACCAGACCAACAGCTATACGCTCCGTCTGCGCCAGGCGTGGGCACAAGTGAAGTTCGAAAACGGCTGGTCTTTCCTGGGCGGGCAGGCCTGGAGCCTGTTGACGGAAAACGCGCGTGGAATTGCTCCCGACGACGATCTGGGAAGAAGCAACGACGCGAGGCCCAAGACGATCGACCCGAACTATAACGTGGGCTTCGTTTTCGCCCGCCAGGACGGCATCCGGCTAACCAAGAACTTCGGCGACAAGGTCGCGGTCGCGTTCGCAGTGGAAGCTCCGCAGGGCACCTTGACCACCCACGGCAACGCGTCCAATTTCCTGCTCGGAGAACCTGGCGCCAGCAACAGCTACAACACAACGGCCAACTACACCTTCAACCCGTCGCCTGACCTTATCGCTAAGATTGCCTTCGATCCAGGCTTCGGACACTACGAAGTATTCGGGCTGGTTGATCGCTTTAGCGATCGCATCTTTCCTTGCGTCGAGGCTTTCGCCAGCGCAGCCTGCGGCAACCTGACTGCGGCCAGCGCCGAGGGAGCTTACAACGCTTCCAAGGAAGGCGCCGGCTTGGGTGCGAGCGCACGCTTTGCCCTGCCTGGGCACTTCACCTTTGGCGTAAAGGGCTTCGGCGGAGATGGAATCGGCCGCTACGGACCGGCCGGGCTTTCCGATATTTCGATTAACGCCGACGGCTCGGTTCACCTGATCAAGAACCTGATGGGGTTGACCACGCTCGAATGGCACAGCAAGAAGCTTGATATCTTCGGTTACGGCGGCGCAGAGTACGCTGAACGTACCTATAGCTTCGATCCCTTGGCGAACAAAGGTGCTGGAGCGCTGGTCGGATACGGCGCACCTACCTTCAACAACACGGGCTGCTACAACGAGACCGCGCCGGGTTCCGGTGGATTCGCCCCCGGCGCCCTCGCCAACTGCACGGCTGATTCGCGTGTCGTGATCGAGGGAACGGCGGGATTCTGGTATCGCTTCTACAACGGGACACGGGGCAAGTTCCAGTTCGGCGCCCAATATTCCTACGTCACCCGCAATACCTGGTCGGGTGCTGGAGGAGATCCCAACGGACTCGACAGCATGGTGTTCACGTCGTTCCGTTACTACTTGCCCTAGGTTCGTAAGCTTTCTGAGGGGCGCCTTCCCTTCAGAATGGCCGTCGGCCCGGTTTTGGCTACTCTCCTTTTCCGGGCCGGCGGCGCTTGTACTTAACCCGAGCTGCCCCTTCGGGAGCAGCTCAATGCTTTTTTGCGTCTCGGAGGCGGTGTTTCTCGCCGCTCCTGGCGTCGGTGCGCCTGGGTTTGCCTGCGAACGATTTCGCCAAGCGTGAGGCTGCGTGCCCGGTTTATAGAGGAGGACGTATGTCAACCGAAGCTTCTTCCGGCAGCAAGGGTTTCAGGCTCTCGCTCGATAACTGGGCTGTGATCCTGGCTTTGGCGCTCGCGCTCCTGGTCCGCGTGAGCGTGTTCACGAAAGTGCCGTGGTAGTTGACCGTGTATTTCGACACTTAAAAGGTTTCGTCTCCTGGGGGTAGATCATGGCGGCTTCATCCATTGCGGTTGCGCGCGTCGAATCCGACAACGCGCCGCTGAATATCTTTCGGCTTGTTCCGGGGATTCTCTTGCTAGCTGCGGTCGGCTATGCGGGAAAATTCCTGGAGAAGTTTCTGAACACTTACGCCAAGGCCCATCACTGGACGTTTCCCAACATCGAGTATGTTCTCTGGGCGATAGTGATTGGCCTGATCATCTCCAATCTGGTGACGCTGCCGAAACTATTTCAGCCCGGCATCGCGACCTATGAGTTCTGGCTCAAGGTTGGGATCGTCCTGCTCGGTTCCCGCTTCGTGCTGGCCGACGTGCTGAAACTTGGCGGCATCAGCCTGGCGCTGGTGGTCATCGAGATTTCACTCTCGCTGCTGCTGATGCATGCGCTGGGCCGCGCCTTCAATTTGACCCCGAAACTCACCAGCCTGCTCGCCGTGGGATCGTCGATCTGCGGCGTCTCCGCCATCATCGCGGCGAAAGGCGCAATCGATGCCGACGACGAGGATTCTACTTTCGCCATCGCTGCTATTCTTGCCCTGGGCGCGCTGGCGCTGTTTACTTTTCCGTTAATCGGACACAGCTTGCACCTGAACGATACTTCCTTCGGCCTGTGGGCTGGTTTAGGAGTCGATAATACCGCCGAAGCTACGGCCACGGGCGCTTTGTATTCGGATGCCGCCGGGAAAGTTGCTGTGCTCGCAAAGACCGCCCGCAACGCCATGATCGGCTTCGTAGTGCTGGCCTATGCGATCTACTGGGCCAAGCGGGGACAGGCCGCGAGCGTCGGCAACAAGGCCGCATTCCTGTGGAATAAATTTCCCAAGTTCGTGCTCGGATTTCTCGTCATGTCGCTGCTGGTGAGCTTTCACAGCTTCAGCAAAGATCAGGTGACGTCGCTGGCCAATCTCTCGCGATGGGCCTTCCTGCTGACGTTTGCCGGGGTCGGGTTGCGGACCAACTTCCGCCAGATGTCCAAGCAAGGCCTGCGGCCGTTTATTGTCGGCGCTTTAGGAGAAGTATTGATCGCGGCACTCACATTTGGTCTGGTCGTAGGGGCGAACCGAATCTGGGGGCTGTAATTGGGAGGCTGTAATTGGGGTACGACCGTCGATCAGGAACGAATGCAAAGCGCTACCGACCCAGTTGCCCGTCAGGGCACTACGGTAGCGCCGCCATAGAAGCCCAAACTATAGGCAAAGTATAAAAATCGCGATGCACTTCTGAGAGTGCATTGTCAGGTACTGGTCAGGTAATACCCAAAGGGTAATCCATCAGCATCCAGTTTTACCCTGTGTCCCCTGTGCCCTCTGTGGTAGAAATTTTTTCCGGCCGCAGCAACGGAAACAGAATCACATCGCGGATGGTGTGCGAATCGGTCAGCAGCATGCACAGCCGGTCGATGCCCACTCCGACCCCGCCGGTCGGCGGCATCCCATACGAGAGTGCGCGGATGTAATCCTCATCCATCTGGTGCGCCTCATCGTCGCCGCGCTCGCGTTCCTGCAGTTGCGCTTCAAATCTCCGCCGCTGGTCCTCGGGATCGTTAAGTTCGCTGAAGCCGTTGGAAATCTCCATCTGTCCGGCATAAATCTCGAAGCGCTCTGTCCAGTCGGGCTCATCGGGCTTCTGTTTTGAGAGCGGAGAGACTGCGGTGGGGAACTCGTAGATGATCGTTGGCTGCGTAAGATGCTCTTCCGCTGCCGCTTCAAAGAGTGCGGCGATGGTCTTTCCCGCGGGCTCTTTCGGGTCGTAGGCCATGTGCGCGTGCGATTTATTGAAGCGCTCAACCAAATTCTTCAATCCATCCTCGGTCGCGAAATCGCTCATCTCCGGCTTGGCACCTGCGGCCTCCGGCCAGAATCGAATGATCGCCTCGCGCATCGTCATGCGCTGCCAGTTACCCCAATCGAGTTGATGTTCCACGGTGATTTCGCCGTCTTTCACCGTCCATTTCCTAATCGTTCCGCCGGTGACATCCTTTACCGCCTGTGTGATCAACTCCTGCGTGAGATCCATGATGCCCTGGTAGTCCGTGTAGGCCTGATAGATCTCCAGCATGGTGAACTCAGGGTTCCAGCGCCAGCCCAACCCTTCATTGCGGAAGTTACGGTTGATCTCATAGACGCGGTCGAAGCCGCCCACCACGAGCCGCTTCAAATAAAGTTCCGGCGCGATGCGCAGGTACAAATCCATGTCGAGCGTGTTGTGATGCGTGACAAAGGGGCGCGCGACCGCACCGCCGGCGATGGGCTGCATCATCGGCGTTTCCACTTCGATGAAACCACGCGCGTCGAGTGTGCGCCGCAGCGACTGCACCAGCTTCGTGCGCTTGAGAAAAACTTCGCGCACCTCGGGATTCATCATCAGATCGACGTAGCGCTGACGGTAGCGCAGTTCGACGTCGGTGAGTCCATGCCACTTCTCCGGCAACGGCAGCAGGTCTTTACTGAGGAATGTGATCTCCTCCACATGAACGGTGAGCTCGCCGGTGCGGGTGCGAAACAGATATCCGCCGACCCCGATGTGGTCGCCCAGGTCGAGCAGTTTATAAAGCTCGAAGCCCTTGTCGCCGACAGCATCTTTCTTCACATAGATCTGCAGCTTGTGCCCGCCCTGCTGCAGGTGTGCGAAGCCGGCCTTGCCCATGAGGCGAATGGCCATGATGCGTCCCGCGACGCGAACGTTCACGCGCGATTGTTCGAGTTCCTCGGCAGTCTTCGGTGTGTACTGCGCCAGAATTTGCTCCAGCGTGTGGGTGAACTCGTATTTACTGCGGTACGTGGGCTGGCCGAGGGCCTCGATCTGCTTCAACTTCTCGCGCCGCAGTTCATAGATTTTTTCGTCGAGTGCCAATGGGATCCTTTACTCAGAAATTCGCGCCTCAGCTCCGGCGCGCAGCTCGATGAAACGGTGAACCGTGATTATAAACAAGCGGCGCGTACAAACCGGCCTAGACCGGAGGGATGCGCGTGGAGGTTCTGCACATTTTCGCGGTCCGAGGGTATTGCGGCGGCTCCGAAATAGTCGGATGGGCTTGCTCGTATATACGTACCGTGGTACATTGGTACGCATGAGTGACGACTCCAAGCTGGAAATCGAACGGGTGCAGACCGGCGTCCGTATGGAAAAGCGAATCCTCAAAGTGCTGAAAGCCTTCGCCGAATACCACGACATGACGCTCGGCGACGTGCTTGAAGGCATCGTGCTGCACGCTTTTGACGGGAAAACGCCGTTCAGCGGGGCGTCACTGGAGCGCATCGCTCAATTGAAGGAGTTCTACGAACTCGATCTCGATTCCGCGGCCAGCCACCGCCTGACAGAGATCAGAAAATCCCCGCGCCGCCGCGGGGGCGCAGGCAAAGACAAGGACAAGGACAAGGACTAAAGACAAGTAACCGGAGATCGCTATGAGCCCCGCACGCACACAAACCGCCCTGACCGTGTTGCAACTGGTTCTCGGCGTCGTGATACTGATCGAGGCCGTACTGTTTCTTCTGCCCGCGGCCGGACACGATTTTTCGAGAACGCACATGCCCAGCTTTATCCGGCTGTTGCTGGGGTGGGGCGAGATCATCGGCTGCGTTCTGCTTCTGCTGCCGCGAACCGTAATTCGCGGGGCGTGGATGCTGGTCGCCGTGTTCGCGCTGGCGATCGCGATTCACCTGCTGCACGGAATCTACAATGTCGGCAATCTCGTGATCTATACCGCCGCGGCCTTCGCCGTCGCTTCTGGAAAATGACGGGCGCCGAATTCATCGAGCAATTCGAAAGCGGAGCGATCGCAGCCGACTCGTTCCACCATGCTGACCACGTGCGCCTCGCCTTTGCCTATCTGTCGCAGTATCCCGCGCTGCAGGCGCTCGACAGGTTCGTCATAGCCCTAAAGCGCTTTGCCGTCGCTCTGGGCAAGGCGGATCGCTATCATGAGACGATTACGTACTCATTGTTTTTTCTGATTCGCGAGCGCATGGCGCGTTCCGGCGCCACCGAATGGGAAGAATACGCCCGCTCCAATCCCGATCTGCTGATCTGGAAAGATGGCATCCTGTCCCGCTACTACGATGATGAGACGCTCAAGTCTGATTTCGCGCGGCGCATTTTCATCCTGCCGGACAAGTCCAACCACAACCCCGACAAGTCGAACCCTGGCGTGTAACTATCCTTTATGGTTTCGATTCGTCTGACAGCGCATCGCCAGTTCTCGCGCCGGTGGTATACGGCTGGAAGGAAACAGATGAAGCTTTCAAGAATGTTGGTCATGTCGACCTCGTGTTTGATTCTGTGCACACTGGCTGCAGCGCAGCAGCCGCGGGACGGTGAATCCGTGATCCGCGCCATGCACGACCGGTATCAGACTTCGTGGTATAAAACGGTCACGTTCACGCAGAAGAGTACAACGTTCAATGCCGACGGCAAGACGAAGGTCGAGACCTGGTTTGAAGCGGCCTCGCTACCGGGCAAGCTGCGCATCGATATCGGCAACCCTTCCGAGAACAACGGATATGTTATGACCGATGGAACCCTCACCACGGTGAAGAACGGGGAGGTCACCGGCGTAGGTCCTTATGTGAACATGCTGCTGGTACTCGGTTTTGACGCGTACACACAAGATCCATCGGTCACCGCGAAGGTCGTGAAGGATGAAGGCTACGATTTAAGTAAAGTTCGCGAAGATACCTGGGACGGCAAGCTGGTCTATGTCGTGGGCGCCGACAACGGCGATTTGAAGTCGAAACAATTCTGGGTGGAAAAAGATAGTCTGCTATTTGTACGCGTGATTGCGGCGAGCCGTGCCGATGCAGCGAAGCTCAATGACATCCGTTTCTTGGACTACCGCAAGCTGGCGACCGCCCGGATTGCGGCGCGCGTGGAAGTGCACTCCGGCGACAAGCTGATTTTCAGCGAGGACTACACGGATATTCAAGCGGATGTGAAACTCGATCCGGCCGTGTTCGACCCCAAGCAGTTCAATACGACGCATTGGGAAAAGCCCTAGACGGCGCTTTCGCGTCGCTCTTGAAGTGTCGCGCTATCGGCGCTACTATGGCGTGCTCGGGCGGATTTCGGAGCGAGGTTACATGCCGCAGAATTATGTGCCTATTTTTATTTTCATCGCGTTTGTCGGCGTCCTGCTGCCGGTGACGTTGCTGGCGGCGAAGCTGGTGCGTCCCGATAATCCCAGCAAGACCAAGCTCATGCCGTATGAGTGCGGCATTGACCCTGTCGACAACGCCCGCGGACGCTACACGGTTCGCTATTACATCATCGCCATCCTGTTCGTGGTTTTCGATGTGGAGACTATTTTCCTGTTTCCTTGGGCCGTAAAGTTCAAAGTCTTCGGACTTTTTGGCTTGGTCGAGATGCTGATTTTCCTGGTCATCCTGGTCGTGGGTTATGTGTGGGTATGGTCAAAAGGCGCGTTGGAGTGGGTGTAGCCAGCCACTGACACGATGGCTTCCGGGACCGACAATCCGATGGACAGCTCTCCGGCCGAAACTTTCTCCGCCAGCCGTTGGACTCAGGGCAATTTCTTTTTTCCCACCAAACTGATTGTCAGCCCGCAGCGCGTGGCCCGCGTCAAGTCGCGACTGTTCGGCAGCAACGAGGAAAGCATTGCCATGTCAAAGATCGCGTCGGTCCACATTTCGACCGGCGTGTTCTGGTCGGAGATCGTCGTGGAATCCACCGGCGGCACCGACCCGATTACCAGCCACGGGCACCGCAAACGGGACGCGCAGCGCGTCCGGGAGCTGATCGAGCAGTACCAAGCGCAGGCCCGCGGCTGAAGCTCGAGTCGGCGAGGAGACTGCGACGGCTCTTTACAATTTTTTTCTGCACGTTCTTTCTGCTCGCTCTCGTTGACACCATCTTGCCAAGCTGATAAAAGTTAACGTTCTTCCAGAACGCACGCTGCGCTGTAGGTTTGTGCCTTCGCGAGCTATGCCGGACGAAACCAAATCCCCCTCTTCGCCGCCGCCGGAAGGTGAGCCGAAGCCGACGGCGGATCAGCCCGCAGTTCCGGGCGGGGTGAAGGCTAGTTCCTCCGGCCCGGTCCAAGTGGAAACGAAAACTCCTCCCGAAAAATCTGCCGCTGCTCCGCCGACTGCTGCTCCGCCAGCTGCGGCGAAGCCTGCCGCCGCTGCGCCCGCGGCCCCGGCTGCCGCCAAGCCCGCTGCCGCGCCCCCGAAGCCGGCTGCTCCGGTTCCCACTCCGTGGGATTCGCCGATGGTCGCCAAGTTCAAGGGCAGATACGGATCAGGTATTGAGCCGCTGACTTATCTTGGCCAGAACTACATGGTCGTCGACCGGTCGCTGATTCCTGAAGTTTTGCAGATCCTGCGCAATGAAGAGCAGTTCGATTACTGCGTCGACGTCACGGCGGTGCATTATCCCAAGCGCGAAAAACAATTCGACGTGGTCTGGGTTCTGTATTCGTTCCCGCGCAACGAGCGCATCCGCGTCATGACGAAAATTGCCGAGGGCGAGAGCATTGCGAGTTCGGTGCCGATCTGGGCGACGGCGAATTGGCTGGAGCGCGAAGTCTTCGACATGTTCGGCATCAAGTTCGACGGGCATCCCGACATGAAGCGGATTTTGTTGCCTGACGGATGGAAAGGGCATCCGCTGCGCAAGGATTACGGAATTCTGCAGCAGGACAACGAGTGGGTGCAGATCAATCTGGGGATCGAGAGCGGGCAATGAGCGGGAATCCAAGGACCAAGGGCTAACGACCAACGACCGACGCAATGACCGATCCCAAGACACTCTCGCCGCTCGATCTGGACACGCCCGACAAGACTTTTCTCGATGCGAACGAGTTGGTCATCAATATGGGGCCACAGCATCCGGCGACCCATGGCGTGCTGCGCGTGATTCTGCGGCTCGACGGCGAAAAGGTGATGGGGCTCGAGTGCGTCATCGGCTACCTGCATCGCGGAGTCGAGAAGATTGCCGAGAACCGCACGTATACGATGTTCAATCCCTACGTCGACCGCATGGATTATGTCGCCGCGGTCTCGAACGGCCTGGGATATTGCGAGGCGGTCGAAAAACTTCTCGGCGTGGAAGCCCCGCCGCGCGCGCAATATATCCGCGTGATTCTGACAGAGCTGAACCGCATGGCCAGCCATCAGCTCTGGCTGGGGACGCATGCGCTCGACATCGGCGCCATCACGCCGCTCTTTTATACGTTTCGCGATCGCGAAGAAATTCTGAAGATTTTCGAGAAATATTGTGGCGCCCGGCTCACCACGCACGCTTTCCGCATCGGCGGCCTGCAGTACGAATCTTACGAAGGGTTCGAAGAAGAAGTCAGAAATTTCGTTTCATTCGTGAAGCCGAAGATCGACGAATACGAGGAACTGCTCACCACCAACCGCATCTGGGTTGAGCGTACGAAAGGAGTGGGCACCATCTCGGCGAAGGACTGCATCGCGCTCGGCGTCACCGGACCGGTGTTGCGCGCCAGCG